>OLVO01000540.1_pt1 | contig 43592 bp, 26 predicted proteins | sample 1672571 | NCBI WGS metagenome assembly OLVO01 (sample SAMEA3136700, study PRJEB25190) | human gut metagenome | biome: human gut; feature: human-associated habitat; material: faeces | place: Austria | collected 2013
CAATTCGTTGATATACATCGGGCTTACATTCGTGCGGAAGCACCTTTATCCGCACTTTAGGAGCCTTTTTCCGTGTCTCTTTTTTGTTGCCTGTTCGGTGCAAAAAGAGGAAAATCAACTGTATATCATCGTTTTGCAAAGGTTCGTCCGAAAGCCTCCGGTAGTAACGGAAAACATATTTCTGCAAACTCTCGGGAACACGTTCGAGAACAAGGCCCAAAAACAGGGAGACTTATCGGCCCCGCTCCCGATATTACACATAATACACTACACGTCTGCATTTTACACAACAATAAATCTTTCTTACAGGCATTTTGTTAACCCCAAAAATTTCAATGTCATGAGACAAGAGACATTTGCCATTCTTTTTCTGATGCAGAAGGGAGGATTGAAGAAAAAAAGTATTTATTTACAAAGTTATAGAAAAATCATTTCTTTATGAAAAATACTTAGAGCCTGTTTAAAAATGGCTGAAATCTTTTTTAACGAAGTTGTCGTATCAGTCGGAAGTTTCTTTCTTTGAGGTGACCAAACTTAAAAAAAGATGTATCAGACTGACTGCTTTGACGAAAACCGAGTGAAAATATATACGAACTGTATTGAACCAGCAAGAAAGAAGGTGAAAATATGATTTGCGAATGATTTGGAATGCCATTTTTTTTATTTAGTGAAGATCGGTTGTCAATGGCGTATGCTTTCTCTTGACGTCCCAAAGTGGCAGTTGGTTTATTACTACTATCGCAAATGGGCGGCTCTGCTGGACTTTGACTTACTATTAGGGAAATTACGTGTCCATATCATGAGACGCGAGGTCAAAACACGGAACCAAGCGGATAGTCAAATGGAAACACAACGCTTCCTTAAAAAGGTAAAAGGTATAAAACGTCATGTCGTAGTAATAAGAATGACTCTCTTATTGCCGTTATGGTCATAGCTAATGTACATGATAGTAAATTAGTTGAGAGCCCTCAAAGAAATGCGTTCTGGAGTAAGGGTTATTTTTGCCGATGGAGGATATAAAGGGGAGCTAATTGAAAAGACAGTTTAGATGTCAACTTACTTTCATTCCCTGCTTATGTTCGCGAGCTTTAATTTTGCTCCCAATGTATTCCACGAAATCCTCCTTTGCTTTTTGTCAGAACCGGAACCATTGTAAAAGCGGAGCCACAAGCTGCTGTTCTCTGCAACTCCGGCTCCGCACTCCAGCTCAATGCCGGACTGTTAGACAAGTGAATTTTGATCCTATTCTGTCAGACCTCCGCCAATGGCTACAGGAATCTTGAGATCCTCAAACGTCGGTAAGGAGTAGTCCGTAGGATCAAGTCCGTTCGGCGAGGAATCCGTCAAATCCTCGCCCAGCTTGTAGTAAGCCACAAGTCCCGGAGTTTCTGGGTCCACATTCAACATGTTCTCCCGGATCTGGTTGGCCGAACGAACGACATTCCACAGTCTGACTTCCGTCATATAACCGCTGAACGGACGTGTTCCCCACATGAATCTCGGCACCATACCTACCGAGAAGCCGAAGTCCGCACCGCCCATCGTGAGATCCGAAGACATGGTGAAGCTGCCCTGAATGACTCGCTCTCCGTTGACATAGAGGTTGGCGACTCCGTCTGCTGCACAGGTAAAGGCCAAGTGATACCAGATTCCGGTCTGCAACGGGTTGTCCGACCACGTCATTTCCGATTTTCCGGCCATCTGGAGAATGTTCTCAGGCACGGTGCCGCCTCCGGCATCTCCGATACGCATGATCATCACTCCCTCGCAACCCATTACGGTGTTATTGTTTCCGAACGACGATATATTCACTATCGCTTCGTATGTCACCTCTTTGAAGACATTGAGCGGTGTGATGGGTACCTTGAAGAATGAATTGTAGAAACGCGCCGCCCGTATGATCCGTACCGGTTTTTTGATTACGTAGTAGGCGATGTCTGCCCCGTCTATCACGGGTACATCTCCGGTCTGTACTCTCACGGGTAGCAGGTAGGTATTGCCCACCTCAATGTTGTCAAGTCCTGACAGCTGCAGTTTCACGATGTCCGAATAGATCTCCCCGGCAGCGATGTTGGTCGTTTCACTGCTGAAAGAAGCGGTCATGAACGGAAGATATTCCTTGCCATACTTGGCATTGTACTCTTCGACAAAGGCTGCGTCAGCTATCGAATAGGTAACTTCCACATTCGAGGAAACTTTGCTGGAGAGACGGGACTGCAGGTCATAAGCCATCTTGGGGGCATCATTATCCACCTCTATGGTATTCTCGGTGGATTCAAAATAGAGCTTCGGCTCAAGCAGATCCGACTCGTTTTCCCGGCATCCCGCCAATGTAACGAGGGAGAGTGCCAGAAATGCCGACATGTTCAATATCCTATTTTTCATCTTGATTCCAAATTTTATTGTTGATCCGAGTTTTCGCCTTGGGAGTCTTTCGCCTGTGCAGCCTTCCACTCATTGAATACACGTTGGTTCTCCTGTATGGCCCTGCGCATATACTTGTAGTCCGGCGTGTTGTCATAATCTTTCTGGAAACGGTAGGCTCCGACACCGCCCTTGTAGCCGCTCGCCGGCATATAGGATGCCTGCCTAAACAACTGGCCCCCAATGGAGGCAAATTGCTCGAAATTCTCCGTGAGGATGAACTTGTGGGTATTCGGGACATAGTAGTCGAGATCGTCCACTCTGCCATAGGACTGCAGGATGAAGTAGTCGATGTATTCCGGACAGTCGTCATAGAATATGCTGATCTGCCCATCCACACACAGGAGTTTGTGCCCGGTGCCTTCAGGATCGCTCTTCGGGCCGATGTATTTTCCCATCTCCTGAACCAGGTGCAGAATGAGACGGTTTTGATGCATGTTGCCAGCCAATGTGCCGTCCGCGTCGTTGAATCCATTGCCCGGCTCCCAGTCGATGTCGAAGCCGTCCCACTCGTTGACTACAAGGGAATCGCACAGCGCCTTGGCGAATCGAGAATGAGCCGCTGCCAGTTCATTATAATTGTTTAGTTCATGGGAGGTGAAGCCCCAATAGTCCCATCTTGCCAGTTTCTTGGCCTCTTTCAGTTGTGAATCGGACCATTTCTCCGCTTTCGCCTGTTTGTAAAGGTCGATATAGATCGACTCAGGAGTCCGGCCTTTACCCAAATGAGACAGAAGGCTCACCTCGAGGAGTTTGATGCCTTTCTTCTTTTGCACGAATTCCTTGTCGGCCTTCTGTTCCGGGGTGATCTCGAACCGATCCGGGGCTCCGCTCCACATGGATATGATGTCCATGCTGTCCGGAACGGAGGTCAGGTAACCACCTCTCGAAGCTCCCTGCTGCGCCCAGTCGGAAAACCATCCGAATGCAACCGGACGTCCATAGTTCCATATCTGATTCTTATATTCACGCAACTTGGCATAGTATGCCTCGCTCTTCGCGTTGTCCATAGTGTTGTAGCCTCCGATGTGGTCAATTTCGATCTTTTCAACGTCAGTGCATGAGGCTAAAAGCATTCCTCCGGCAGCAACAGGGCACATCATCAAGATTTTCAATATGTTGTTCATAGTCATCAAATTCTTGTCAGGTTAGTTTTACGGATCTTAATTTCGGCAATCCCACCAGAGCCGCGATATCGGGGTGTCGGTTCCGTCCTTCAGTTTGCTCACGGCATCCTGATAATTGGCGGCATCTTCTGCTGATTGGGAGAAACTCTGCGGATAAGTCATGCGACGGATTCCGCGTTCTGTCGTCACCCCCTCAAACTCTCCGTTGTTCTCAACGATCGGATTGAGTACGGGATACCCCGTTCTTCTAAACTCGGTCCATGCCTCCTGTCCGTTGGGATACATGGAGATCCACTTCTGGATCATAATCTTTTCGAGTTTTTCCTCATTCGTGCCGGTAAATTCGGGCGTAGCCTTCGTGGGGGACGGAGCGCTGTAGTTGATCGGTTCCGACAGGCTTACGGCGATCGGCTGAAGACCTGACAAGAGGTAGCTATCGACAGCAGAATTGATGCCGTTCTCGCTGAAGGACATGGAGATGCCTTCCTTGTACAGAGTTTCGGCATCTCCGAATTCCGGCCAGAACAGAGCAGCTTCGGCACGCAGGAAGTAGACTTCGGAAGCCTTCATCCAGTAGGTCGGGGTGGTGCTGGACATGTTCGGCAGCGAGAAATCCTCAAAAGTGTCGGCCTCCGAAGCCGTTCCGGGAGGAACCGGAGCGTAAGACGCCCCGTCGAATGCCGTCAAGGCGTAGGAACTGGTCGACGGCATGTAATAGACACTCAGACGGGGATCCTTATAGCCATTGAGATAGGCATACATGGAGGTGCACATGCGGGTCTCTCCGTAGTTGGCCGCGAAGTAGGCGATGTTGTTGATAAAGGTATAGCCGGCACCCGAGCTCATCTGGGCGGCATCGCTGCTGACTTTCATGACACCGATACTATGGTTCAGCGCCTCGGTCACCCAGCTCTTCGACTTCTGCTCGTTTACGTATCTGAGACGCATGGCAAGTCTGAGCATCAATGAATTGGCGTATTTTACCCAATTTGCGGCATTGCCGGCATACACGGCATCATAATCCGCAACGATCGAACCGCCGGATTCGGCCAGCGGGGTCAGTTCGGCGATGGCGGTCTTCAGATCCTGGAACATGGCATCATAGACGGCCTCCTCGCTGTCGAACGGGATTACAAGGGCCATGTCGCCGGCCTTCGTATAGGGAATTGGGCCGAAAGATTCGAGTGTCTTGTGCCAAGCCGATATTTTTAGGATCTGGGCTAGGGCGAACGGAGCCATGTCGCCGGACTCTTCCGCATACAGCTTGACCTTTTTCCACGGCGACATCATCTCGGTATATGAGTTTTTGTAGGTCGCCGATACCCAGTCATTATTCAGGTAATAGTTCACGTTGCACAGACCGCTATGCCACCTGTTATCCTGGCCGAAATATCCGCTCCAGCTGTCTGCCGAAAGGTGATAAGCAACCTGGTACTGGTTGATAATGTCGGTACCGTCCGCCTTGGTGCCGACCGGAAAGACATATCGCTCCATGGTCGTGATGGATGCCCCGACGGCAATGCCGTCCATGGTTTCCATCTCTTCCGTCACTTCATACTGATTGGTATTTATCTCCTCGTAATTGCACGACGACAGCGTCAGCAATGACAAGGCTCCTGCAAATACCATTGACTTATATGGGATCTTTTTCATCTTGTCAGAATTTAAATTTGATACTGAACGCATAGCTTCTTACGCTGGGCTGCATGAAATAGTCGTTGCCCTGTCCGTATGTGCCTGTCGAAGGGGTAAGTTCCGGATCGAACGGAGCCTCGCAGTAAATCATCCAGGGGTTATTGGCGATGAAGGTGAGTGTAAGATCCTTCAGCACATTCCTGAACCATTTGTTCGGGAAGGTGTAGCCGAATGTCAACTGTTGCAGCCGGATGTTGGTAGCGCTGTAGACATAGTATCCCGAAGTCTGGTAGTTTCCCGTACCGATCATCTTGTAATATGTCTGCGCATCCACGAGCCCCTGTCCGGCGAGCATGACACCGCCGGCCTGACGGGCGTCGCCCGAGGCTTTCGATACGCCGAAGCGATCCATGATGGCCTCGGTCGAGGAGGTTACCACACCGCCGAAGCGTCCGTTGAGCAGGAAGCTCAAATTGAATCCCTTATAGGCGAATACGTTGTTCCATCCGAGGGTGAAGTCCGGAGTTGTTTTGCCCAGATAGACCGGTTCGCCGGCCTCGACGGCGAACGTACCGTCGCTGCCGATCTCGACAAATCCCTGGCTATCTTTCTTGAGGAAGGTTGTCGCGTAGATGTCATTGATGCTACCGCCTTCTCGGAGAATGGTGCGGCCGTTGTCCTTGAGAACCTCCGGGATATTGATGGGCTCCAAGCTCATGTCGGTATGGTAGTCGTGCACCATCTCCCTGATATCGTTGACATTGCGCGAGAATGTCAACGTCGAGGATACGGAAAAATCCCGGATGCGCTTTTTGTATCCGATCGAAGCCTCCCATCCGCGGTTTTCGACATTTCCGGCCTGCAGATAAATCTGCTTGTATCCCGAATACTCGGGCAATTCACCGAGGAAGGTCTGGTTGTAGGTATTGGACTTGTAGTAGGTAACCTGTGCCCGGAGATTGTTCCACAGCCGCATTTCGAGACCGAACTCATACGAGCGGGTTCGCTCGGCCTTAAAGTCCGAGAACGGGTAAATGCCAGTCTCCTGAAGGATACCGCCCACGATCGGGATCGTGATGGTTCCCGGTGTAAGTCCCGAACGGGAGACGGGAGCCCCGACCTCGGTATACGATCCGCGAACCTTCAGATAGGAGAACCAGTCAGGCAAGTTCACCATCTGGGAGATGATGGCTGACAGACCGACTGAAGGATAGAAGAAGGATTCTTCTTGGGTGTTCACCAGTCGTGAATTCCAGTCGTTTCGTCCCGTAAGAGTCAGATAGAGCATGCTCTTCCAGCCGAGCTCGACATTGGCGAATAAGGCGTTGTTGCGCACAGGACTGTTGCCGCCGTCCTCGATGGAGCGAGCACCCGAAGCATCAATGTTACCGAAGGAGAAAAGGTTAGGTACGAGCTTCAGCGGGCCGCGGTAACCTTTCGTCCGGGCCCAGTAGTTAGAGTAGCTGTATCCGATGTTGGCCGAAAGGTTGAAGTCTCCGAACTGCTTGTTGATATTGATCATTGCGTCGGCATACTCCTGGCGATCCCGGTAGTTGTTCCATTCGTAAAGTCCCTTTGTGGAGCCCTCGGTAAAGATCGGGTTGGTGGAGGCGTACACCTTGCTTTCGTATTCGATATTCGCATCGTCCAAGCGGTAGCGAGCCGTAACGTTCAGCCAGTCAAGGATGTTGTATGTCAGTCCTACATTGAACATATAACGATCCTTCTTGCTCGGCGTGGTGTTCCGGAAGGCAGTCCAGTAAGGGTTGTCGGTAGCGAACGTACTTTCGCTGATCGGCCAGTACTGGGTGTAGAGGTTGCGGCTTTGATCATACCGTTCGAAGGTTCTGACGGCATCCCAGCTCTCTCCTCGAGGAAACAGATAGACCGCCATCACGGGGTTGTGATACTGCCCCTGCGACACCATGTTCTGATCCTTCTGGCTGACATAGGATGCTCCTAGGTCGAGCTGGATCTTGTCCTTGAGGAATTTAGTAGAGTTCCTGATTGTCAGGTTCAGACGATCATACGTGTTGTTCGGTACTATACCCTTGGAATTGGAAGAAGAAATTGACGCATAGGTTTGGTTGTGTTGGTTCCCGATAGTAAGGGTAAGTGAATTAATGAAGGTCTGTCCGGTCTCGAAGAAATCCGTTTTCGGATCAAAGGAAGAGGGGGTGGGTAGTTTGTTTCCCCAGCTCTCGTAGGAGCCGGCGGTATTGCCGTAGATATTCTGGAATTCGGGCGTCATGTAAGCCTTGCTGAACTCCGACGTGGAAGAGAATGTGATGGAGAGTTTGCCCTCTTCGCCCTTCTTGGTCGTGATCAGAATTACACCGTTGGCAGCGCTGCTGCCGTAAAGAGCGGCGGCCGAAGGACCGCTTAGTACCGAGATGCTTTCGATGTCTTCCGGGTTGAAGTCGGCGATACCTTCCGTGGTTGCCCGAGCTCCTCCGATGACTTCGTTACCCTGTCCGAGTACGGTGTTCACGAGCGGAATACCGTCGATCACATAGAGGACGTTGTTGTCGCCCTCGATGGATTTGGCACCGCGCATCACCACGCGGGTGGCGCCTCCAACGCCGCTGGAGCTTCGGTTGATGGTCACACCGGCAATTTTTCCGTTGAGCGAGTTCACGAAATTGACATCCTGCCCTCGGAGGAGCTCCTCGGAGGAGACCTCCTGTACGTTGTAACTCAGAGCCTTTTCCTGACGTTTGATACCGAGAGCAGTGACCACGACTTCGTCAACGGATACGGCGGAAGCCGTCAGTTTGATGTCGAGATGGGTTTGTCCCGTGTAGGGGATCTCTTGTGTTTTGTAGCCCAGAAAGGACACAACAATCACATCGTTCGGTTTCAGGTTAGAAAGGGTGAAATCCCCGTCCATGCCGGTTGTGACTCCGTTCGGACTGTTCTTGATCGTCACGGCGGCACCAATTACCGGGCCTTGTTCATCAGTTACAACACCACTGACACCCTCCCCTCGGGTCTGTGCCGCCCCTGGGAGAGTCGTCAGTATATTCAGAGCGGCAAAAGCGAGAACTGCCATGCAACATCTGAATAATAATGACGTCATTGTTTTTAGCATAATTAAAATTTTGGTTAATAGAATAGTGTACAACAGTCCTTAAGACGATTGCGCTTGCAAAGGCAGCGTAGTGTTGTCCGAATTTAAAATCGATTGAGTCAGAAAAAAAGTTGTATTTTTTCAATGAACAAATTTCAAGCCCCTCTCTTTCCTCAGCGGGAAATCCGTATTCGACGGCTTTCTGCAATATCATGAATCATTCCTGAACAGGACGCACTGCAAAACCGTTGGCGCGCCCATATCGCAGAATCGGGGAGACATTCACCCTATTGCAATAGAAAGCTCCGGCCGCCTTCTGCGACTGCGGTGTCGCCGACCAATAAAAGCCAAACATGCCGAAATTTCCGATCTTCCCCCTTATATTATTTCGATGGCCCGAAGCCGGAAAGAAGATCGTGCCGCCCGCCGCATTCCACTGGTTCGCATAAGGCATTTTCCGACAGTAAAAGTCTCCTCCGGCATTAGCAACAAACCGGGTCTCATAATTATCGCTCGCAGAAGCATAGCGCGAATTGACAGCACGGAAAAAGTTATTTCCCAGATTGTTCTTATCCGCGACGTTCCCGGAATAGGTCGTTCCTGTAAAAGCTCCTGAGGACGGTAAACGATAGCCGACAGGCGAGGGGTCGTAAATGGTTTTGTAAAACATAGCGTCACTGAAAAGCGAACCACTAACAGGAACGTCTCCCCAAAGATTCGTATAAGAAGAAGAACACCAGTCGTCCGGATCTGCTTCAACAAGACGTTTATCTCTATAAAACCGATGCGGATTTTGTATGGCCCCACCAATCGAGGCTCCACCTCCGCCGGTATGGTCGAACGGATAATGCTCCGAATAGCAATGCTTGTTTTGCGAAGAGCTTCTATTACCGAACCCGGCCAACATCGGATCCTTGCGCCCGAACTGGAAATAAGGCTGGTTACCCAGTTTTTGGGATGTATGCGCTATCTGGGTAAGCGTTATGACCTGCGTGACGCGGGTTTCCGCCTGCGTGAAGCGCACCTTCACGCTGCGGGCATCATAAGTCGTGGTTTCGGCGTCGCACCAGCCGACATTGACAGGCATCATTCGATACGATTTGTTATTCTTGCTGAACACGGTCTTGATGTCATCGCCGAGTCTGTAATCCGTAACCCAGATATGCCAGCTCCACATAATGCGGCTGTCCGCATCACGCACGGCGACGATGGCGTTGCCCTGTTTGATCGTCGCCTGCGACACGTCGAAAATCAGGTTGTGCCCGTCGGGAGCGAGACGGACATTCGTCACAAGATTCTGTTCATCCTGCCAGACGAGTACGGCATCCCGGGGTGCACAGTTCGCATTGTTGTAGATATAGGGATCGGTGATGGCCGCATTGAGGTGGTTGACAAAAATCTGCAGCACATTCGTTCCGCTGGAGTTTGAAACGTAAGCCGAGGTATTTTTACCGTTTGCCGGATACTTCGCATAGTCGATCGCATTCCCGTAGACCAGCGGCAAGCTATAGGTGCCGGGAGCATTGACTAGGTAACAGTTGGCCGTCTGCATCGCAGTCGTACCACCAACGGTCGAAAGGTCGTATGTCCCGCTCACGGCGGGAGCCGCCTGCAACACATCATTATGCGGATTGGAGGTAATGCCCTGCTGAGCTGCAATCTCAGCTGCAAATGTCGAAGGCGAGGTGCCGCCGCTACCGCTCGCAGTAAAATTCGCGAGCCAGTCGGGACGGACGATTACGTTATAGCCCCCACTGCCGTCATCCTCGACGAACTCGGCCATCCATGCCACCGGCACGGTTTGCGTCGCATCGCCCGGGCGGGAAACAACAGCATAACTGGTGACTGAATAATTCTTGCTACCTCCTATGTAGGAAAAATCGGCAGGAGCCGTTACGGAAAATGTCGGAGTCACAACAATGCTTGTCGTGGAAATACGGTAGGTGACCGTCTTACCCATCGGCCACTTCTTACCGGCGATAGAAGCAGTAAGCGTCCGCTGCGTCGAAGTCAGATCGTCCGTATAGACAACCTCGATCGAAGCTCCCTGCGGAAGCGTCTGCGGAAGCATCATAAAAGTCGCAGCGACGGGGGTGATCTCCTGATCAGCGGAACCGTCCGCTACGGCCGACAGCGTCTGCTCGAAATCCCTCTTCATGCCGTAGGCACCCCACGAATCGGAGCCCATCGTATGCATGCCCGAACCGTAAACGCCCTTGAGTGTAATTTTCGTAATGCGTCCGGCCAGCATATCGTCACCCGTGGTGAAGCGTACCGCAGTAAGCGCATGAACGAAAGTCAACGGAGCCGTCGAGGAGGTATTGCCCGCCATTGCGGCGCTGGCGGCAACGAGCAGATCCTTCTGGTCGGCGACAGCCGCCGGAACCGTATAGGCGACCGTCGGAATACCGGTCTTCGTCTTGTCCGAAAGAACGATTCCCTGTCCGTTGTAAGGAGCGTAGGCAAAGAAGCGGATATGCCGCCCGCCACCCGGCCAACGATAGGAGGTCGTCCAGCCCGAAGCTTTCGTAACCTTGACATTGTACATATAATCAGGCAGGCAGGCGGCCTCGTTCCAGGTTCCCGTGTAAACGGATGCCAACACGCCGAACGAATCGTAGAAAGTAGCGGTCTCGACGGGGGCGGATCGGGTTACCGCCTCCTTGCCATCCGTACATACGGCACTTGCTTTTTCTGTCAGGAAGGCGTGTAGGTAAAGGCCGTGGCCTCCATCCGTTGTCTGCAAAGGCAGCACCTCCAGCAAGGAGTCCTGCAAAGAGGGTGCTTCCTCCATACGGCTCGCGGATCCCCGCGTAATCCTCCAATCCGAATCTTCGGATACCGAGAAATGGATTCCCTCCCCCGAAAGAATGGGCGCCTCCAAGTCATCCCGGCACGAGGCGAATAAGGCGACCGTGCACAGCAGCGAACCCCAAACCCCTCTGAAAAATCGGCATAAATTCTTTTTTATCTTCATACTCATATCGTTTTCTCCGTTTGCTGATTTTCGTTTTGCCCCGATCAACATTCGTTCCCACTCACAGGTACCCAGCGGGAAAGTTTCTCGACTCTTCCCGTCGATTTATTTCTTCATGGCTGCCTCGCGCAGGGATCTCCCCGGGGAGAATTTCACGACCTTACGGGCCGGAATCTGAATCTTTAACCCCGTGAACGGACTGCGTCCCGAACGAGCCTTATGTTCCCGCACGGAGAAAGACCCTATGCCAGACCAGAAGAGCCTCTCCCCTCTCGCCATACAGTCAACCAAAATATTCTCGAAAGCGCCCATAGCTTTCAAGATATCAACAGCCCGCAACCCGCTCGTGGCGGCTATCGCTTTTATCAAATCATGTTTATTCATGGTTCTGATTGTTAGATTTTATGATTCCTCACGGGAAAAATCGCCTTTAGTGGTCGGGAGAGGACAGAGAAAGAATTCAGGTTCTTCTCCCCAACACATGCTGCACTATGCCTCTAATACACGCATGCTTCTGCGGTTCAACCCCGCCCGACCTGTTTGTTCGACCGTCGTGCTGCCGAACGATTTTCTACATATTCACATCTTGAGCAGCATCTTCCCAAGGAGTAACTTCCACCGTAAACTTGATGGAGCTGCCTAAAATATTTTCACCCGGATCGAACGGATCGACATCAGGGTCAGTAGGCTGTTCTTTTTCTGGGTCGACCTTACCTGCACCGTTCGAGAAATCGAGCGTATAAACGTATTTTTTGCCGGGCTCCCAATTCGTCCCGATAGCCACGGCAGCCCAGTCGTATTCACCAACTGAAGCAACCGGGTAAACGCGGGCACCAGCCTTGGTCGTAATATTTACTTTCACCGCAAGATAAGCACCCTTGTTCGCGTTGGCCTTATCCGTATCGGGAGTCCATGCGGCAAGCTGCTGCGGAATCAGCATCGCGTTGTCGTCGTCCGCTGCCATGAGCGATGCGGCAGTGGCAGTCAGTGTTTTTGCAGCAGTGTAGGTAACTGCATAATTGGCCTTGTCTGTTCCGAGCGTCCAATCGAAAGTGCTGAAATCGAACGAAGCCTTCGAAATGGGTTGGCCGATACGCACACCGGTTACCTTGTAAACGTAGTTTTCATTGGTGTTCTTGGCCTTGATTTCGATCTGTGCGAGTCGATGTGCGAATGTCAAGGGTACGCCTGTCGCTTCATTGGTTTTGTTGCCGGTGGCGTTGGCTGTAACGAAATCCTTCTGATCGGCGATCATCGTAGCAGGTTGGAAATCAGTGAGCGTCTTGGTCGTCGAGTTGATCGTAACGGTCGCGCCCAGATCCATAGCCGAAGGCGAGTAGGCGAAGAAAGAGAGATTGCTACCATCATTGGGCCAATAATAAGGATCCCCAGATGTAAAGTATTGCCCGTTTTTAGAGAACTCCTCATCAGAGAAGAGATTGGCGTTGTTCTTGTCGATAGCCGTTACGAAAATCGTTGTCAGATTGCTCGTTGTTGTTTCAGCAGCGCGAGTTCCCAGCGCAACGCGAAAATCGATTGCAGAGCCTTTGTTGATTCCAGTCGAGTCATCTTTCGAGCACGAGGCCATGGCGAGAGCCACCACAGCCATTAAAAACAATTGTTTCTTCATGATAAATTAAATTAAAAGGGTTGAATCGTGAATTAAAAAGCAGAGAAATTACATTCCTATATCTATCTCCACAGCTTGCCAATCGTCGACAGTTGGGTGAAAACCGCCACCGTTGGTAATGGGTTTAGGCAAAGGAAGTCCGTCCAAAACAATATCAACTTTACGCGGATCCTCAGCCGTATGTATCTGTTGCGTCACATCATAGGTATAATACCATTTGCTTCCATCCCCCAAAACGGCATAAACGGTTAACCGATGCGCACACTGCACCGAGGGGCAATGGCCGAAAGTCAACAAGCCGCCCGTAATGATGGTTTTTTCGCCCTCTTCATCCTTGCCGACAACAGCTTCGAACGGAATTGTCACACGCTCCTCCGTAAGAGCATCCGGCCCCACACCGGGCAGCAGACCGCCCGCAAGACTTGAGAGCGAGCCACTGACTCCGGAAACGTATTTCAGATTCTCGACATTGAGAATCTTGACCGTATAGGTGCAGACAGACACTTTCGGATAAAGCGTGATCGTCGACGCGACTGTTTTCCGCTTCAGTTCGACCCCCTTCATATGATCGCTCCAAAGCATGTCCGGAGCCAGTGCGATACGTTCATTCTCCGTACCTTCGGCACGGGGTGCCCCATCGGAGCGTACACCTAAAGCAGAAAGGCCTCCCAATAGCGAGGTCGTCCGCGTCGTCGTCTCGAAAGTTTCCCGCAACTCCGTATTCCGATAGCTGATCGTTTCCGTATCGCTGTTCAGGCAAAATGCGTCGTAATGTCCGATGGGCACCCGAATCGCACCTCCTCTCCGATCCGTGAAATCATAGCGCAAAGCCTCTCCGCCGCTTGTCGGAAACAGGTAAAGCGACATGGATGCAGGGGTGGCATAAGGAGCATTCCGCCAGTCGAAAAATACCTCCACGTCGACCGTGTGCGAGTGGTCGTAACACAAGTCTTTATGTGCGCACGAAGCGACAACAAGCAGCGCAAACAGATACATAAGTAACTTTTTCATCGTTTGCCTCCTTTCTCATTATAGTTACCGCGGCCGATCAGCCATACGAGCGAAACCTCCGCTTTCGTCGGTCCGACCCAATGGCGCTGCCGGGTCTCTTTCCAGAGATAATGATTGTCGATGGGATCGTATTTCTGATATTCTCCGCCCCAGTAACCTACGCCGAGGACGAAGTCGAGATTCAGACGACGCCCCACGGGCAGCGAGTAGCCGTATTCAATACCCACGGCGTAATTCATCTTGTCCCAGAGCGTACCGCCCGGCTTGCCGCCCATGTAACCCGTGCCGCCCGCCTCGAAATCAAAGGTGAACATTTGGCCGTAAAGGCCGAGATGATGCCCGGCAAGCGCTTTTTCAACGGCACGACGGCCGAAATATTTGCGGATTTCCAGTTCGCCCCCATAGATGCGCCAATAATTATGACGTCTCTCGCTTCTCCACCACGCATACATCCAGTTACCGCCCAAAGACCATCTGCGCCCCAAATAAAACTCCGCGCCGAGGTTCGGAATCAAGGCTGCGTCGTAAAGCAGGTTGGTTTTCAAAGCCATGTAGAAAGGTTTGCTGATTGGATCTACGGAATCGCATGCGATTACCGTATCACGCAATACGACAGTATCGCGTCGAATGATCTCCACCGTATCCCGGTGTTCGACGACAATGGTATCGCGTTGTGGCATGACCGGAACAGGCAGACGTTCGATTCGGCAAATGACATGAGCATCGGAACTACGCATTTCCGGAAAGAAGTGCTCGTACATGTACCACCATGCCCGACCACCGCGCAACATCCCCAACCGGCGTTTGCGACCATCTACGACTGCCCCGCCTTTGATGATCCACTCCGGTGTGTTATGCAGAATATCCAATACTTCATCCCGATAAGGCATGTCGGACGATGCGACCATACGGGACAACTCCAGCCAATCCACACCGCGTGAATCAACCTCGAACAGCGAATCGGGAAGAGAGGTTGAGCGACGCAGATAGTCGGCAATCCGGGCCGCCCGGGTGTCGGACAAGCGTTTATTTCGAATGGAACTTCCCTCTGGAGAAGCGAACGTTACAATCCGAAACGCCCCGATTCGGTACATCGGATCCCGTTGTAATTCGGCAACCCTCCGCGTGAATGCATCAAGGCGAACGCCGTTATCACGGAAAGAAGGTTCCAGCGTCGAATAGCCCTGCCGGAAATAAACTTTCACTCGGATCGTATCAGTATTTAGATCATTCTGCGCCCTTGTCTCGAATCCGCAAAATAGCAAAGTAATTATAAATATAATTTTCTTCATTTGTAGGAATTATCGTTGGGGAGGGGTAATCACACTTTTTATCACTGCAAAATTAGGCCTTCACCATTCGATTCTCAAAAAAAGCAGATGTACATCACAGGCATAGTAAACTGCTTATATACATCAACATATGTTTTTACAAGATGTACAATACGCCGATAATAATTCTTCCTAACGGGTAAACTGTGACTTTTCGGCAAAACAATGATGCCGAAGTTCGTATCGGCACCTGGCCGAAATCCGAAAAAAAAAGTTTTTACAAACTTGTACTCTTTGAGGGATTTTGCCAAGTGGAGAACAAGGGAAACTTTCTGCGGAAGGGACAAAGAAATATTCTCGGAAAAATCAAGCTGCAACCTTAATAAACACCCCGATTGGCACGATGCAAGCGTGGTATATCCGCTCATCTGGAAAGAGATCATATTTATATATGGTATATTTCATTCCACCCTTGTTTTTGGTTTGGCGGAGCAGTTTCGAAGCGGTTGCCCTGCCCGATTTCGCCGTCGGTCTGAAGTGCGAATCTGTTCTTAAAATGCGCATTTTGCAAGACTTTTTTATGCATTTAGAGCGTAATTGCTGATGATTTTTTTGCGAAAAATTAATTAGGATAAAATCTTTTTATTATTTTTGCGACAAAGAGAATCCTCTTTCCTCGTCAAATTGCGAGGGGGGGGGATTTTTCCTTGGCGCCGTTCTCGTGTCAAGTCGATAAAATCCCGAAAACTCGATAAGTAATTTTTCTGGAATCCGTTCAGGGTTTCATTTTGTAGATTGTATCGACTGTTTTAAGTATGGCATTTCATTATGCTTATCACATCCGAAAGCCAAACCGGGAAGCCGGTTCATTAAATCTCATCCTATGAAAAAGTTGTACCTATCCTTTCTGGCCATGCTTTGCATGGCAGGAGCGTCCGTACTGAATTCATGTTCGGACGACGATTCCACTTCATCCGGCAACCCCGACATGCCAGAAAGCGGGAATGCCCTGATCTGCAACGGTGTCGTACGGGAAATCAAATCCGCCGTCTACTCGGTCGAGACACCCGGAAACGGCGAAAAGGCAGATGCTTCGGAAGCTGCCTCCGTCTATACGATCTATCTCTCGCCGACGGCAGGGCTTGTGGATGTGGACGGCATGCTGATCGCCGACGATGCCGTCAAAATTACCGTCAAACAACCTTCCGGAGCTGTCGATCTTACGGCTGCCGGCAACGGAATCGCCTATGGGGAGATCGACGTAAACTCCTCGAACGTCGGAGAAGCTTCGAAAGCGGATCTCTCGGTCGAGTTCCTCTCGGCCCGCGTCGCTCGTATTTCCGCCGAAATCGAAACCGGCGGAAAAACGCTGACGGTCGCCTATTACGGACTGTGCAAGAATTCCGACGCTTCGGAGGAGGGAGATGACGCAGACAAGGTGTTGCTGGATAAAGTTCCGCTGTCGTGGTACCTCGGCCCGGTCAAGGGCGTGGAGTCGCACAACTATTATATGGCCTTCACGGATGCCGAGCATACCGTATCCAAAGGGCGGGTGACGCTCAAAGAGGCGGGTTACCTTTTCGTGGCCGACCTCTATGCGGTTCCGGGCGAAGATGCCTACACGCTTCCCGAGGGTGAATATATGGCCAGCCAGCTCAACGAGGATCACACGTTCACGTCCCAATATACCGGTGTTCAGTATATCGACGCCGAAGGCAATAAGACCCAGTTGTCGCTGGTTTCGGGAGAGCCGTTGAAAGTCTCCCGCGAGGGTGACGTCTGGAGCGTTTCGCTTCGTTTCGTCGATACGGACGGTTCCGAAAAGAGCATCGTCTACGAGGGACAGCTCCAGATCGTCGATCAGCCGGAGGACGGCGGCTTCTACCTGCCGCAGATCGGACGCGACGTGGAAGTGGTCGGATTCAGCGCCACCGCGACCTATTACGGCAACATGCTCGAAGCAGGTACCGGCATGATGCAGATCAACATTTACGACGAAACCTACGACACGGAGGAGGGGCAGGGCGGTCTCGCCGCTGCGCTCGTCGTATTCAACGACCTGTTCGGCAATCCGAAGGAAGCCGTGATCAAGCCCCACGAATATCTGGCCAACACCTCGTTCCAATGGGGCTCGTGGATGCCCGCCGTGGAAATTCCGATGGAGGGGCTGGTATTCCCGCTCGGCACTTATGTCCAGTTGGACGACGGAACCTCTTTCGGACAATTTTCCTACGGAAAGGAGGGCATCATCAAGATCGAGGCCGCCGGTACGGCCCAAGGCGAAGACGGCAAAATAGAACCGGTATACAAGATCGAGTTCAACCTCACCTCGAAGGACGGCTTTACCCTCAAGGGCTCGTACACCGGAGTCATTCCGATCACTGACGCATCCGACGACAAGTCCGATGACGACGGCACCTCGACGCTCGAGCGTGACTACGACATGGATCTGTCGAAGATCAAAAAGGCGCATTACTATACTTCGGATCAGGTCTATATCCAAGGCATCGGCTACAAACCGATCAGTTCCTACGGATGCGGTCTGCAATTCATCAATATCGGTATCGAATGGGTAGGAGACCATCTCGAAGACTTCGTGGATCGCGAGCCGGGCGGTGACATCGTCCGTGTGGAACTTACCACCGAGCCGGGCAAGGAGAACGAAATCACTCCGGGAACCTACGAGGTGACCGAACAGCGCTGGCCGGCATACATCAAACCCGGCGTCATGATGCGCGGCATTATGCTGGACGGCGGTCTGCATGGCAGCCGGTGGATGCACCAGACTTATTCGATGTGGGGAGATGACAACAAGATCTTCGAATACATGGACGGACACGCCCTGCTCTACGACGGTCAGGTTACGATCACCAAGGTCAAGGGCGAAGGCAAGGAGAACTGGTACCGGTTCGAGGTCGACGGCATCTGCGTGCGCAAGCATCATGTGCGCGGAACGTGGGAAGGCCCTGTCGTAAGCCAAACGGGGCGTGCTGCGGCCGAAAAGGATCATCTCGAACCGCCCAGACTGCTTCGCCGCCTGCCGGCTCCGTCGGTTCCGATGAGCCGTCTGGCCGAAGAACTGCCGGGCATCATGTTCCGCAAGGCCGGAATGACCGAATGACAACAGAAAAACCGGATAGCGCGGGGTTTTCCCGAACCCCGCGCTATTAAAAACAATCGTTATGAAAAACTCGACCCATTACAGACTGCGCGCGCTGGCGTGCGCGTTGCTCGCATCGGCAGCCATGCTGGGTGCATGCGATGACGACGATCCCAACGACGACCCCGACCCCGGGAAGAAGCCTCCTGTAACTCTGACCGATCAAATCCAGTACGACGGAGGCGATCTCGTCGGCATCAAGTCGGCGATCTATGTCGCTGAAGAAGACGGCAGCCACACCTTTTATCTCTCGCCGACCGAGGGGCTGATCAATGCCGAGCAGATGAAACAGGCCGACGATTATCTGCGCGTGATGGTGGAGAGCCCCAAGGGCACCGTGAACACGGCCTCCGATCCGTTCGAAATCGAATACAAGGATATTTCGGTGAAAAAGACGACGATGAACGACGTCGCGAGCGTAGAGCTCTCCGCAGATCTGGTGACGAAGACCCGGCTCAATCTCTATACCTACGTCGAATTGAAGAGCGGCAAGACGCTGATCGCCCGTTACCAGAATACCTGTACGGAAGAGCGTGACGTCGAACTGACGAACCAATACGAGATCGACAATCGGATCGCCGCCGTCGGAAGCGTCGTCGAGTGGCGCAATGTCCGCGAAGGCAACCGCCGCTTCTGCCTCTACGAGCAAGAGGGCCTGGCCGCTCCCGAGGAGGGGGCTGCGGGCGTGGAGATTCTGCTTGCCGAGGAGCTGTTCGGAACGGAGGAAATCGACCTTGCGACAGCTGATCCCGCGAAGGTGCAGATTCGCTGCGGTGAATTCGCAACGGGCGCCGGGACGACCGGAACGCTGACGGCGAAGTACCTGACGGATAAATTTGGCACGATCGAGGGGCTCATCGTCGCGCTTGACGCTTCGAAAGACGGGAAGCGCCTGCGTGCCGCCTACGAAGGCACGTTCGCCGGAGGCTATGCGGCCACCAATACGATCAAGGTGACGGAACCGGCAGCCGGAGGCGAGGCTGCGGCCGCAGCCGAGGCCCCGATCGCCGCGCTCTTCTCGCAGGAGCCGCAGGTCGGCAGCTACGTATTCGCTTTGGGCGATGCCGAAACGGCTGCAGCCCCGGCCGATCTCGCCAAAGGTCATTGGGCTGCGTATGTGCGGGTGCTGGCGGCCAAGTTCGACGGCGTGATCGACGTTGCGGCGCAGACCTCCGATTACTGGTTCCGGCTCTACGACCACAAGACCTATCAGACCTACTACGGCGAGGATGCGGGACTGACCGGTACGATCGAGACCCATCCCAATCCCGCTGGCGGCAAGGAGATTTATCTGCGGGTAAATCTGACGCTGAAAAACGGCATCGGGGTCGAAGCCGAATACTACGGTGTGCCGACGGCTGCGACGGCCGACGCGATGGATGAAGAAACACTGAAGCCCGTCAAACCGTTCGAGCCCTATATCAAATTCCTGGACAAGGATAACAAGGACATGCTGTATTGGCCCGTTACGGCGATGGAGGTGCGGCACGACCCGGCTTATCGGGATAGTTATATCGGCGATCTGCTATCGGGATATTGCTTCTATTTCCGGAATGCTTTCACCGAGAGTATCGATGCGGATAATACTACTCCGATGTTTTTCCTGCCGGACAGCTACCTCGACCATGAAGGAGAGATCGACCTGCCTGCGGAAGGCACGAATTGCAAATGGAACCTCAGGTTCCAGTATATGTATCTGTCCTCATATAACGGGTACGGATATTCCGACAAGGCTAAGTACTGCATGCGGTGTCCCGAGAAGGCGGCAGTGACCGTCAAGCAGGAGAACAAGGAGTGGATCTTCAAATTCTCGATGGTCGATTGGGGAGTATTCAGTACATGGAACCCTGATCCGACCGGAACCGGAAACACCTTGATCATCGAATTCCGGGGCAAGGCTGACAAGTATTCGGGCTCGAAGCCGAACGACCTTGCAGACGATTTCTACGAATAGGCTGCGATCCGGCCGGTTCGGTGACCGGACAGGCGGATGACATCCCCCCCCCTCCGGGCTTCCGGAAGGGGAGGAGGAATGTTTCGGCTCCGCGCCGGGACACGAAGACGGCAAATTTTCTACAATCATTTTTTTACCAGCGTTAAAATGGCGCATTTATGACCAAAAAAATCTTTCTATCATTGATGGCTGTTCTCGGCCTGCTCCTGTCCGCCCATGCGCAGGAACGGGAAATTACGGGTTCGGTCAAAGATCATGCGGGGGCCGGCATCGTCGGCGCCACCATTCTGGTCGAAGGCACTACGAAGGGTACGACCTCCGGTGCGGACGGCAGTTTTTCGATCAAAGCCGCACCGGACAATGTGCTGGTCGTGTCGTTCATGGGTTATCAGTCCCACACGATCAAGGTGAGGACGCAAACCCGGATCGACGTCGTGCTGAAAGAGAACACACAGGCTATCGACGACGTGATCGTCGTAGCGTTCGGTACGGCAAAAAAGGAGGCTTTCACCGGTTCGGCGACCGTCATCAAATCGGACGACATCGCCAAGTCGCAGCAGTCGAACGTAGCGCAGGCTCTGGCCGGAAAGGTCGCGGGCGTGCAGCTGACCAACACCTCGGGACAGCCGGGAGAGAGTCCGAAAATCCGCATCCGCGGCTTCAGCTCGCTCAACGCCGGCAACGACCCGCTCTGGATCGTGGACGGCATGCCCTACTCGGGAGACCTGAACAACCTCAACCCGAGTGACATCGAATCGATGACCGTGCTGAAGGACGCCGCCTCGAACTCGCTGTACGGCGCCCGCGGCGCCAACGGCGTGGTGATGATCACCACCAAAAAGGCCAAGTCGCAGGAGGCTCACGTGACAATCGACGCCAAGTGGGGCGTCAATTCGCGCGCCGTCCAGGATTATGCGTACATCACCAACCCGGCACAATTCTACGAACTGCATTACAGTGCGCTGAAAAACTACTATGTCAATTCGGGAATGAGTGTCGGCGAGGCTCATCTGCGCGCCAATACGAATTTGACGGCCAATGCGAATGACGGAGGTCTGGGCTATATGGTCTATACGGTTCCTTCCGGGCAGGAGTTCATCGGCATCAACGGTAAGGTCAATCCCGCTGCGACTCTCGGCCGCCGTCTCGTCTATGAGGGCAAGGAGTACTACATCCGTCCCGACGACTGGACCGATGCGGCTTTCCGCTCGTCCCTGCGTCAGGAGTACAACGCTTCGATCTCCGGCCAGACCGGGAACGCCTCGATCTACGGATCGTTCGGCTATCTGAACAACGAAGGTATCGCCTACAACTCGGACATGGACCGTTATACGGCCCGCCTGCGCGTGGACTACCAGGCCAAGAAGTGGCTCAAGTTCGGCGCCAATGCCAACTACACGCATTTCCGCTACAACCAGATCGACGACAGCGGCGCCGGTAACTCGTCGGGCAACGTTTTCGCTTATACGACGGCCGTCGGTCCGATCTATCCGCTCTACATCCGCGACGGTGAGGGTAATGTCATGTATAACGAGGAGGGCATCAAGCTCTACGACTACGGCAACGGCGACAATGCCGGCATGGAGCGTTCGCTCTTCCCCAACAGCAACGCCCTCTCGGATTCGCGTCTCAACAAACAGGAGGCCGAAGGCAACGCCTTCAACGGTACGGGATATATCGACGTCACCTTCCTCAAGGATTTCAAGTTCACGTTCAACGCCGGCGTTTCGCTCGACGAAACCCGTACGACCGAAGTCCTGAATCCCTGGTTCGGACAGTTCACCAGCGAAAAAGGCATGGTCTCGAAGGGCCATCAGCGGAATTTCGACCTCAACCTACAGCAGATTCTCAACTACACCAAGCAGATCGGCCACCATAACCTCAACGTGATGCTGGGCCACGAGTCCTACCAGAACCGCATTTACTTGTTGTCGGCTTCCAAAAGCAACATGCTGACGCAGGACAACGACGAACTGGCCGGGGCGATCATCGACAAACAGGGAGCCGGCTCTTACCGGGTTGAGTACAACAACGAGGGTTATTTCGCCCGTGTCATGTACGATTACGCAGGCAAATATTTCGCCTCGGCCTCCTATCGCCGCGACGCTTCTTCGCGCTTCCACCCCGACCACCGCTGGGGCAACTTCTGGTCGCTGGGCGGCGCATGGATCATTTCGAAAGAAAATTTCATGGAGAGCACCTATGAATGGCTCGACAATCTCAAGCTGAAGGCCTCGATCGGCTCGCAGGGTAACGACAACATCGGTAACTTCCGCTACACGAACACCTACACGATCGAAAACGCCAACGGAAAGGTCTCGACCGTCTTCAACGCCAAAGGATCCGAGAACATCACCTGGGAGACCAACTCCAACTTCAACGCCGGTGTGGAGTTCAGCTTCCTGCGCGGTACGGTTTCCGGAGGCGTCGAATATTTCCTCCGCAAGACGACCGACATGCTGCTGTCGTTCCCGGTAGCTCCGTCGCTGGGCTATTCGTCCTACTACGCCAACGTGGGCGACATGCGCAACAGCGGCGTCGAAATCGAGCTGAACTTTACGCCGATCCGACGGGAGCATGTCCAGTGGGACATCAACCTCAACATGACGCACCTGCGCAACAAGATCACCATGCTGCCTTCTGAACGACGGACCAAACAGGTCGATGGCTACTCCGGTTACGTGAGCGGCTCCACTTTCTTCGGAGAAGGGCTTCCGATGTACACTTTCTACATGAGGAAATATGCCGGTGTTTCGGACGAGGGCCTTTCGATGTGGTACATGGACGAAACCGACGACAAGGGTAACCCGACGGGCAAGCGCGTTACAACGACTGAATATGCCAAGGCATCGGACTATCTCTGCGGCGACCCGATTCCCGATCTCTACGGTGGTTTCGGCACGAGTGTCAATTTCCGGGGCTTCGACCTGAGCGTGGCCTTCACCTACCAGATCGGCGGTCTGGCTTATGACTCGGGATACTCCGCGGCGATGTACTCGCCGGCCAACAAGACGACGGGTATGAACTGGCACAAGGACATCCTCAATGCATGGTCGGCGGACAATGCGTCGTCGAACATCCCGCGCCTGCAGTATGAAGACAAGGATCAGAACGGTATGTCTGATCGTTTCCTTACGGACGCCAGCTACCTGAACCTACAGAACATCAACTTCGGCTACACGCTGCCGTCGAATTTCACCAAGAAGGTCGGAATCGAGAAGGTGCGCGTCTACCTTGCCTGCGAGAATGTCTGGTACTGGTCCAAACGTCAGGGATTCGATCCCCGCTACTCTTATTCGGGATCGACGAGCCAGGCCACCTATTCGCCTGTAAGGACGATTTCGGGCGGCATCAACATTCAATTCTAATCGGCCTCAAACACTTTACGACAAACGACATGCATATGAAAAAAGCGACAAACATAACGCTCGCGACGCTGGCGGCAGCTTTGCTGGCAAGCAGCTGCATCAAAGAAGCCGACCCCTATGAAATAGCTACCGAGGATCAGGTCACCCTCGAAACGCTGATAGAAGGCATTCCGGCCTCACTCGTACAGGCCGGTTCCGCAGGCTATGCAAGCGAAGGCCAAGCCTGGGATTTTGCCCTGCCGGCCATCCATATCGCCACGGAATCCATGACGGGCGACGTCGCCATCGGCGGCAATATCGGTTACGACTGGTTCGCACAGTGGGGAACCAACGAAGCGCTCGGCGCCGACTATGCCGTGGGTGCACTCACGTGGGACAACTACTATGCGTGGATCATGGCGGCCAACAACGTCATCAAACAGATCGACGCCTCGGATTTCGCGACGCTCGACGCCACGCAGAAGTCCTATCTGGGCTTCGCCTACGCCTATCGGGCCATGTTCTACCTCGATCTGGTGCGTCTGTACGAGTTCAAGGAGAACAATTACACTGAAGCGCCCGGGGTTCTCGGGCTGGGCGTGCCCATCGTACTGCCCGAGACTACCGAGGCCGAGGCCAAGAACAACCCCCGTGCCAAGGTCGACGACATCTACGATCAAGTGATCTTCCCCGACCTGGACAAGGCCGAAGAACTATTGAGCGGCTTTACTGCTCCCGACAAGTATACGATCAGTCCGGCGCTGGTCTACGGCCTGAAAGCCCGGGCCTGGCTTGAGCGCGGTACGGCCAAGAACGACGCCGAAGCCTATGTTTCCGCCGCCGAGTACGCCCGCTTGGCCATTAACGCCAGCGGCTGTACGCCCCTGACGCAGGAGCAGTGGGAAGACCCCTCGAACGGCTTCAACAGCGCCACGGCGAACAATGCCTGGATCTGGGGCCTCGCCCTGCCGAGCGAAAGCGTTGCCAACCTGTTCTGCTTCACGGCGCACATGAGCACGGAGAATGCGTGGAGCGCCTACGGAAACGACGCCTGCCGCTGCATCAACAGCAACCTTTACAACAGTATCGACCTGCGCGACTTCCGCCGCCATTCGTGGCTCGATCCCGACCGCAAAGACCCGGAGAAGGAGTCCTACGACTACAAAAGCTGCCGCAAAGAGGGGAAGGAATACTTCAATGAACTGCCCGATTACGCGAACATCAAGTTCCGTCCGGCGCAGGGCGCTTATGAGGATTTCAAGGTCGGCGGAGCCGCAGACCATCCCTACATGCGCGTCGAGGAGATGTACTTCATCGAGGCCGAGGCCAAGGCGCATGAAAATCTTGGCGAAGGAATTCGGCTGCTCAATGAGTTCATGAACAATTACCGCATTGTGGGCGGAGGTTACGACTGTACGAACATGTCGTCGTCGGTTGAAAATTTCACCAACGAGCTGATGCTTCAGAAGCGCATCGAGTTCTGGGGCGAAGGCATCGTCATGTTCGACATGAAGCGGCTCGACATGTCCACCCGACGGGGCTATGTGGGAACCAACTCTCCTGCCTCGTACCGGCTGAATACGGAAGGCCGTGCACCCTACTGGAACTTCGTGATCTCGCGCGGTGAGACGCAGAACAACCCCGTCATCGCCACGCAGAACAATCCCGATCCTTCGCAAACGGTCAAGCCGTGGAACGGGTGATGACCATCTGCGATCAAGCTGTCAAATCTAAAAGCAAATTACCGTGAAGACATTCAAGCATATATTACCGTTCCTGCTGGCACTTCTTGTCCTTGCCGGCTGCGAGGACGACGTGAACTATACGCAGGGAACCGCGGAGAATCCCGATTGCTACGGTGTCTACTTCCCGAAGAAGCAGGCTACCCGGACCGATCTGGAGTTCGAACCGGGAACCCAGACCGAAGCGACCTATACGGTCAAACGGCGCAACACCGTGGATCCGATCGTCGTTCCGGTCGTCGTGAAGTCCAACGTCGAGAATATTTTCGTCGTCGAGCCGATCGCATTCGATGCCGGAGAGGACGAGACGACCTTTACGATCAGTTTCCCCAAGGCCCAAATGGGCACGACCTACACTTGCGATATCAACATCGAAGATCCGCGCTACGCTTCGATCTACGGTGCCGATAAGGTGAACCTTTCGATATCGCTCGTGCTGGCCAAATGGGAATTGGTCACCGACGAAAAGACCGGTGAGACCAAAGGCCGCTACCGCGACGACATTCTGGGCAACTTCGCGTCGATAGACAACCCCAATGCTAATCCGAACCCCGAAATCGAACTCGAAATCTACGAGCGTTCGGACAAGAAGGGCTATTACCGCATGAAAGCCTACACTCCGGAGCTGATGAACATCTTCGCCGGAGGACAGGTAAACCACGAGAACCGCAACGTCTGGACCTATGTCGATGCCTCGGATCCGAACAAGGTCTATTATCCCTACCAATCGACCGGTCTGACCCTCTTTTCCGATATGGGTGAGTGGTACATCGCATCGCAGACACCGGAAAATTTCGCCATGGACGAATCAGCCGGACAATATGGCACGCTCAAGAACGGCGTGATTACCTTCCCGGCGCAGGGTATCGTGCTCGAACCGAGCGAAGGTGAATATGCCGGAAAATTCTTCTATGCCAACGCAAACGGTCTGCAGCGGATCATGCTTCCCGGAGCCAGGGTCTACGATTACTCGGTGGCCCTCACCAAAAGCGAACCCGCAGACGGTGTCGTCGAAATCGGCGCCACCCTCTCCGAGGACACCCGAGAGTTCCGCTATGCGATCTTCACGGGCAATTTGAGCGACGGCGAGGCGAGTCTCAAGGCACAGGAGATGGCCGATGGCAAGATCGCCGCGGAACTCATCAAGACGATCACCGCTTCGGGGACGATTTCCGTTCAGGATCTGGAAGGCGGCACCGGCAAGTACACGCTTGTAGGCTGCATCTACGGTTCGGACGAAGAGGCGAATCCGGAGGGCGGCGAAACGGCGTCGCAGAATCTGAAAATGCAGGGCTACGCCTCCATTTCGTTCGGATATATCGCCAAGGGAGACGAGGACAAGGTTTCCGTCATTCTCAACATCGGGCTCGAAGCCACGAACGAATTCGCGGGACAAGGCATTACGACGGACAATGCGGCGAAATTCTGGGCCTATGGCGAGGGGATTGAATCTATCAAACACGGAGTCTTCAAGACAAAAGACATCCAAGGATTGGACATGACGGCTTTCCTCAAAGAGGAGGGCAAGGATTTCACCAAAGAGCAGCTCGACGCCATCAACGGCGGACATTACAGCGTCATGCTCACGGGGCTGAACGGCGACACGGAGTACACGTTCGCCGGACTGGCTTACAACGGATATGCCAGCAAACTCTTCACGGCATCCATCAAGACCACCGGTGTATACAACCCGGGATTGGAGAGCGAGTTCCTCTACTCGGACTTCCTGCCGCAGAAAGAGCAGCCCTCGAAGGAGTACCTGATTTCGACCGAATGGAACTATTATGCCGTCAACGTCATGGATGAGAAGCCGATGCGCCGGAAGATCGGCACGGTGACCATCGAAGACGATCCGGCGGACGACAGTTCGGCCGATCTGCTGACCATCACGGGACTCCCCGGGGTCGAGTTTGACGAAGGCGGTCGGATTCCGGCGGTCTACGTTCCCTCCACTGCTCCGCTCGCAGGCATAACCGGCGCTATCTCCCCGCTTCTTTCGCAAACGCCGATCGGTGTCATCAACGGAGAGGACATCCTCGCCGGCTGCGTCTCGGAGGAGAACCCCGAAGCCCTCTATGCGGTCAATTATCCGTTCATCGGAGGCGCCGTGGCCGACGGTTACATCTATTTCGTGCCCACCCCGAACTATGTCGAGCAGGGGGCCACGTTCCGTTATCTGTATACGTTGAGTACGACGACCCCCTATTCGATCCTTACGGACATGTTGCTCGTCGATCCCGCCAAGGATATGGGCGGCATTCCCGAACTGGCCGCAGAGCGGATCGCAGAATTGCGCCGGATGGCCGCAGAGCTCCGGCAGCCGCGGAATTACGTCGAACGGCTCGAATTCTCCGTTTCTACAGAACGCAGTTCCGTCAAAACCGTACCGACCGATTATGCGAAAGGATTCCTGCCCGCATCGGCTCCTGAAGCGAAAGTCGTAAGGGCTACGGTCGGATTCAGCGACGCTGTGCAGCGTGCGAACGGTTCGGGATCGGAACTCCGCTTCCGGAAAACGGCCGCTGCCGAAATCACGCTCAAGTAATATCGGATCGGGAGAGGCCGGTCGTCCGGCAAGTGTCGGCCTCTCCCTTTTTTTCAAGCCAAAAACAACCTGCCGGACTCAAAAATCAGCATGATATATGCATAACAAAACGAAACTCCTGATTTTCGCCTCCCTGCTGCTGGCCGCCTGCTCGACGGATCCCATGCAGGAGATACCGAACCGCGGGGATTCCGCTCCCGAAATCGAGACTTCGGGCAAAATCTGCAATACGTCGGACGACGCCGTGGCCGGTTCGCTCATCGTAAAATTTGGCGAAGAAGCCATTCCCAGTCTCGAACAGAATGCGCTGAATGCAGCTAAGACCCGTTCGGCGCTGACCCGTTCGGGCATCGAATCCGTCGATGACATCCTGAACGACCTGCACGTCACCTCGCTGGAGCGCGTCTTCCCCGAAGCCGGCGAACACGAGGCCCGCACCCGTGCGGCAGGGCTTCACAGATGGTATGTGCTCGGGTTCGCATCGGAAGAGGATCTCGACAAGGCGGCCGAGAGACTCGCAGATGTCGCCGAAATCTCGAAAGTACAGTTCCGCACCCGTCTCTACCGGGCTTCCGACTGCAAAACCTATCCGTTTCAAGCAACGGCGAACGGCCAGACCCGCGCTTTGGTTACAGCGGATTTCAACGACCCGAATCTTTTCTGGCAGTGGCATTACATCAACAATGCCGACCAGGCCGTTGCCACTACATCGGTGGCCGGAGCCGACATCAATGTGGCCGACGCATGGAAGCTCACGGCAGGTAATCCCGAAGTCATCGTCGCCATCGTGGACGAAGGGGTGAAATACACTCATCCGGATCTGGCGGCCAACATGTGGATCAATCCGAACCCTTCGCCCGAATACAAGAACCAGGACATTCACGGATGGAACTTCGCTGCCGACGGTCCCATTTCATGGGGTCAGAAGGGCGATTCGGGACACGGAACGCACGTTGCGGGCACGGTAGCCGCCGTCAATAACAACGGCATCGGCGTCTGCGGCGTGGCCGGAGGTACGGGCAAGGGAGACGGTGTGCGTCTCATGTCGTGTCAGATCTTCTCGGGAGACCTGACGGGTGACGCCCTCGTGTCGAGCCGTGCCGTAAAATACGCCGCGGATCACGGTGCCTCCATCCTCCAGTGCTCGTGGGGCATCAAGGCGGGAATATACACGTCGGACAACATGTTCATCAAACAATCGCCGATGGATTACGAGGCGCTTCAGTACTTCGCCGCCCAGAAGAACTGCGAGGCCCTCGACGGCGGACTGATCATTTTTTCCGCCGGCAACGAATCGACAGCCATGTCCGGCTATCCGGCAGGCTATCGTGATTATATCTCCGTCACCTCGTTCTCGCCCGACTACCTGCCAGCCAATTATACCAACTACGGTTCCGGCTGTAATATCGCGGCTCCCGGCGGCGAAACGAGCGGTTTGAGCGGTGGGGAGAAAGCCGGCGTCCTTTCGACGCTCTGCTCCGAAACGAGCAACGGAGCGGATTACGGCTACATGCAGGGAACCTCGATGGCCTGCCCGCACGTCTCGGGCGTAGCCGCACTCGGCCTCTCCTATGCCCTGGAGAAAGGGAAGAGATACTCGCTCGACGAATTCAAGACCATGCTGCTCACCTCGGTCAATGAAATCGACTCCCGGCTGGGCGAAGGCTCGAAGGCCACGATCGCCGACGTGTCGATTTACCGCGGCAAAATGGGCACCGGCATTACCGATGCCTATCAGCTGCTCATGCAGATTGAAGGAACGCCTTGTCTGCAGGTCGCATTGGGCGAGGTGCAGCTCATTCCGCTGACGCAGCATTTCGGACAGGGTGCCGAAGACCTTACCTATACCGATATCCAGATGTCGGCCAAGGATATGGAAAAGCTTGGCATCAAGGCGGCTCCCAAAATGTATAATGGAAAACTGATGATCAAATGCACGAAACCCGGATCGGCCAAAATCAAGGTTTCGGCGATAGCCGGCGGTACGAAACCTGGAACGGGCGTTGTGATGGGCGGCATGGTCATCACCAAGGAATTCGCCGTCATCGCCCGTTCGGCCGGCGCAGCAAACGGAGGTTGGTTATAAAAACAGTGCTTGCAATGAAAAAACATCTTTATCATCTGCTCGTTTTCTCCCTGCTCGGCATTTTCGCCGCAAGCTGTTCGGATGACGACGATGCCCCCAACATTCAGTCGGAAATCGTAGGCGAATGGCGCCTTACTTCTTGGTCAGAGAATGCTCCCGAAGGATTTGAGGTATACGTAGAATTCACTTCGGCAGCGACATTCGGACTTTATCAGAAGGTCGAAACATCGAACTACACCAAATACACCGGGCGTTATTCGATCGACGGATCCCGGCTGACCGGAGTGTACGACGACGGCGAGAGCTGGGGCAACGGCTACGATTTCGAGTTGACGAATGGCGGGAACACCCTGACGATGACCACCCGAACCGAGCCGGCCGAAACCAGCGTATATTCCCGGACGATCATTCCGGATGACGTGCGCAATGCCCGAACGTCCCGTGCCGAATCTTCTCTGGAAATGAGGCGAATGCTATAATCTGTAATATTCGCGCCGCTCCGCCATTAAGTGTAAGGTAAGGACAAGAAGATGCGGTTGAAACGCTAATAACGGTCAGACCAGTAACGCTTCAATGTGTGGAAGGCATTTGTCAACCGACAAATAATTTCGAGTGAAAATCTCTTACTATAATGTGTTAAAACATTAAAATAGAAAGTTCAAAATTACGAGATTGCTCACTGGGATAGGATGGCTTTAGCCATCCTATCTTTTTTTAGAATATTTCTACGAGAACTGGTATTGACGACAAAATAATAAATATGGCGATTTCCGGCGAGAAATCCAAATGTGGAAAAATTTTGAAAGGCGAATAATTACAAGTTGTATGATTTGAATCGGATGATGCGATCCGGATAATATTTTTCGACCGATGCCCGATTTTCAGCGATGTGAAGGTGAATTTCAGATATTTGTTTATGTGGTTCGGGTTTCATATCTTTGTCTTACCTAACTTCAAATTATTTTTGTTATGAAACTGAAAATGTATTTTCTGATGCTCGCTTTAGGAGTATGCGGAGCGGCTATGCAAAGTTGTGATGACGATGATGACAACTTGAAAGTTCCCGAAAAATTGCAGTCTGCGTTTTCTCAAAAATATCCTGAAGCCAGTCCGAAATGGAAAACCCGGGGTAATTATTACATTGCGGATTTCCATGGCCGGAATTATGAATCCGAGGCCTGGTTTACTTCCGGAGCCGTTTGGCTGATGACCGAAACGGATCTTCCTTATGCGGCTTTGCCCGAAGCCGTCAAAAACGCTTTCCAAAACAGCGAATACGGGTCGTGGAGGCCGGATGATGTGGATATGATAGAACGTGAAGGCATGGAGCCGGTCTATGTTTTGGAGGTGGAGCAGGGCCCGCGGGAGATGGATCTGTATTACAACGCAGAGGGAATTCTGATCAGGGCGGTGGAAGATTCGGAGGATGATTCCGAGAATTACCTGCCGGTTGAACTTCCCGAGGGGGTGAAAAATTTTCTGCAGGAGAAATATGCGGCATCCAAAATCGTAGAAACGGATCGGGAGCACGGACAGCTTGAGGTGGATATCATCCACGACGGAGTTGCCAAGAAGGTGCTTTTTGACAACAACGGAAATTGGCTTTCCACATCCTGGGAGATCAGTACGGATACTCTTCCGGAGGCCGTTAAAACTGCGATTCGGCAGGAAATTAACGATAATTATGTCGGTTATGAAGCCGACGATGAGCCGGGAATGGTAGAAACACCAGATGGGAATTATTATCGAATCGAGCTGGAAGCGGAAGATGACAGGGCGGTAAATCTCAAAATCCGGGAAGACGGTACTTTATTGAAGTAGATTCGTTTGCATAGACATGCCGACAGGCAAATGAAAAATTCGCTTGGCAGCTGTTCGTATTATATCATCTGTTTTAATAGAACGATTTACCTATGAAAAAAATCGGTTTGCTGCTATTTTTTGCGGTATTCGCTTGCTCTTTGTCCGCACAAAACAGGCTTTCCGTCTTTATCGGAAATGCCAATCGGTATGCTTCGGTCGATTTGTCGGATTTCTGTCGGCGCCTCTGCGTGGAATACGATATTTCGGCAGAATCGCTCAATAATTATTACCGGCGTTGCGGCAGAGATTGGGGGCATGTGGGCCTTGCGCTGGAGATCGCCCGAACCTCGGGACGAAGCATGCGCGATATCTGTGATTATTACAGACGTTATAAGAGTGAGGGCTGGGGGCGGATTCTGATCGAACTGGGAATCGGTTCCGAGTCGTCGTATCGTGCTCTGTTCTATGATCGGGTGCATTGTCATAGCGATTACTGGCACGAGCATTACGACTCCTATTGCAAACGACATGGGAAGTATCATCCGCACAGGCACGGGTATAAGAAACACCCGAAATACGGGAAGCGGAAATACGGGAAATATCATGACGATGATGATGACGATTGAGTGGCCGGTGATAATTCCATATGAATCATTATATGTATAATTGTTTTATGAAAAAGATTTTATTGGTTCTTGTTTGCAGCTTGTTCGCTTTCGAGACGGTTTCGGCTCAAGGGAAAAACGCCGTGGGATTACGGTTGGGAGATGGCGTGGAATTTCTTTATCAACGCGATCTTTCGTCTCGGAATTTTTTGCAATTCACGTTGGCGACTCCTCATTTTGAAGGACTGTCCGTTACGGGAATCTATAATTGGCGTTGCTGCCAGTGGAATTGGACACCCCGGACTTGCGATTGGTATCTGAATGCCGGTGTGGGTGGAGCCTTGGGGTTTTATGACTTTGACGATTCGGGTTTTTTACTCGGTCTGGCCGGCTCCTGCGCTTTCGGCTGTCATTTCAAAAATGCCCCGATCTCTTTGGAGGTGGATTACCGTCCTGTGATCGGAGCCGTGATCGGCGGTGGACATGACGGCTTCTTTGATCCTGGATTCTGGAATTTCGGATTGTCCGTCAAATTCCATTTTTGAAATTGTAAATGACCGTTATATATTGATAATAGCCGTTTAGGCAGGAACGGCTGTCCGACAAATCGCTGAAGACGAATTCGCCGCCGCCAGATTGTTCCGGCGGTGGCGAATTTGTGAAAATGAATTTATTGAATCGGCTTTTGTCCGGTCTACATGGTATTTTACAACAGGCGTCCGGTAGCCGCCTGAGGCGCCGGTTTCTGTTCTCGACGACATCGGCCGGTATCCTTTCGATAACTGTGCTGTCATAATGGATTCAAATGAATAGGTTCACGTTCGCTTTTCCGGCACGCTCCATGTAGGAGGCGACGCCGCCTACGGTCACGTTGTCCAGCAGTTCTTCGCGCCGGACGCCCATCACGTCCATCGACATTTGGCAGGCGATGAATTCCACGCCGTTGTCGATAGCCTGCCGGCGCAGCGTTTCGAGCGAGTCGATTCCTTTCCGCTTCATGATGCGGCGCATCATCCGGTTGCCGATCCCGAACATATTCATTTTCGAAAGGTGTAATTTGAGCGATGACGACGGCAGCATCATGTCGAACATGCGTCCGAAGATGTCCTTTTTCGTCTTCGGTTTGGCGATTTTCTTGATGACGTTCAATCCCCAGAAGGTGAAGAATATTGTCACCGGCTGTCCGGTGGCTGCCGCGCCATTAGCCAGTACGAAGGTCGCCAGCGCTTTGTCCAAATTATCACTGAACATAATCAGCGTCTTGCCCTTAGCGTCGTGCTCGAGTGGCATCGTGGATGTTTTGGATGAACCTTTTTCGATGATGACCGTATATTTCCCCTTCTCTTCCGAGTTACTGATGAGCCGATTGCCTGTGGTGTCGCACCATGCTTGCGCATCTCGCGAGAATCCGGCATCGGTAGCGACTATTTCGATCCTTTCGCCTTCGGTGATTGAGTCGATCGCTTGCTTGATTTTTATAACCGGACCGGGGCATTGCAATCCGCATGCGTCTATTCTTAAGGTCTTCATGCGGTTGCTGCCGAGTAGGGTATCCGTATCCATTCGTCTGTCCATAGCGGTTGCGGCAGTCCGGGTTACGATCGGCTCGATCGCCGTCGAATAGGTTTTGTAACCACCCGACAGGTTCTTCACGTTGCGGAATCCGTGTCCTGACAGAATTTTTACCGCCAGGTATCCGCGCAGGCCGACGGCACAATAGACATAGATGGCTTTTTTGTGTGGTAATTCGCCGAGTCGGCTGCGGAGTTCCTCGAGCGGAATGTTGACCGACCCGGGAATTGCCCCGAAGGCATGCTCCTCGCGGATGCGCACGTCGAGCAGCAGGATGTCGCTGAGATCGGCTCTTGCAATCTGCCGCCATGTCACTATGGGCATTGCTCCGCTGATAATATTGTTCGCCGTATAGCCCGCGATGGCGATCGGGTCCTTGGCCGAGGAGAAAGGTGGTGCGTAAGTGTGTTCGACTTTCATCAGGTCATATACCGTGCCGCCGTTTTTGATGATTAGTGCAATCTGGTCGATGCGCTTGTCCACTCCTTCGTTGCCAACGCATTGACCTCCGTAGAGTTTGCCGCTTGCCGGGTCGAACGTGAGCTTGATGGTCAGCGGAAGTGCATCGGGATAATATCCGGCGTGCGATGCCGAATGTGTCGTCGAACTGGCATACGGAATACCGGACTGTTTGAGCCGTTTCGCTGCGAGTCCTGTCGAAGCTACTGTCATGTCGAATACCTTGGCAATGGAAGTGCCTATGGCTCCTTCGTATTTTGTCGTATTGCCGAAGACCATATTGTCGGCGGCGATGCGTCCCTGGCGGTTGGCAGGGTTGGCCAAATAGTTCAGCCACGGTTTGCCTGTCAGCGGATGCGGAAATTCGATGGCATCGCCCGCTGCGTAAACATCCGTTGCCGAAGTTTGCAGGTAATCGTCTACCCAGATGCCGCCCGTTTCGCCGATCTTCAGTCCGGCGGCCTTGGCCAATGTTGTTTCCGGATGAACCCCGATAGACAGAAGAACTATATCGGTTGTAATGCTTTCTCCGGTAGAGAAGAAAACCTCGATCTTTTCGCCTTGGCGCTCGAATCGTTCGACGCTGCGTTCGAGATAGAGTTTGATACCTTTTTGCGACAGGTGCTGGTGTACATGGGCCGCGATTGAAAAATCGACTGGAGCCATCACCTGATTGCCCATTTCCACGACAGATACTTCGGCTCCCGTGCGGTGCAGGTTTTCGGCCATCTCCAATCCGATGAATCCGGCTCCGACGATGACTGTACTCCCGATTCGGTGCGAAGATATATGCTCTTTGATCCGATCGGTATCTTCGATGTTGCGGAGCGTGAATATGCCTTCGGCTTCTATGCCTTTCAAAGGCGGACGCACGGGGGACGCGCCGGGCGAAAGCAGCATTTTGTCGTAGTTTTCTGTATAGGTGGATCCGTCTGCACGGCGTACCTCGACTCGCTTTTTCGTCGTGTCGATCCCGATTACTTCGTTCTCGACCCGCACGTCGATATTGAAACGTTTGGCAAACGAAGCAGGTGTCTGCATGAACAGTTTCTCCCGTTCGGCGATTGTTCCGCCGATGTAATATGGCAGCCCGCAGTTGGCGTACGAAATGTATTTACCCTTTTCGAGCAGGAAGATTTCGGCTTTCTCGTCTGTCCGGCGAATTCTTGCCGCCGCTGTCGCGCCTCCGGCGACTCCTCCGATAATGATGTGTTTCATGTGGCCTTATTTTTTAATTCATCGAATTCCGTTAAAAATCGGATCTGTATGATTCCGACCGCGACAAAGGTGTGTTTATTTTCTGATAAAACAAATTTCCACTGGAAAATAATTCGTCCTGTTGAGGTCGATTTATTCGGAGCTGTTCGTTTTGCAATCGGCGGGAAGAAAGAATTATTGAAATAAAAAAGATGCTCTCTTGATTTTATCAAATTAAATTTGTTAAAATGAAGGCGAAAGTTTATTTTTGTAAAGTTGGAACAGGGAAACATGACCGGAATGAAGGAAAACCAGTCAACGAAGGGGACGCTCCGCCGCCGTCGAACCAATAAACAGGTGCAGGCCGATATTCTGTCGGCTGTCGGCCGGATTCTCCAAGAAAAGGATTTTACCCATATCACATTGATGGATATAGTCCGCGAAGCCAAAACGGATCCCAATGTCGTGCTGCGGCAGTTCGGATCTTTGGAACAGGTTTTCGACTGTTACATCCGCACGATTGATTATTGGATGCACGATTTGTTCGGCAACGAAGCCTTGAAACGCGGAGAGCGTTCCGCTTTGGAAAGGATGTTCGCACGAATGACCGATTTTCTTTACAACAGTCCGGAGATGCAGAGACTGCTGGTCTGGGAGATTACCGATGTAAACGATACGACACGCCGTGCCGCCGCAAATCGGGAAACGTACTATCGGGAAGCTTACGAAGCCTATGAACGGCAATTCGCGAGGGGGGGGGAGAAAACGCCGTTCCGGCAAATCGCATCGTTGCTGATCGCCGGTACTTATTACCTCGTTCTCCATCGGCATACTTCGACATTCGGAGATATGGATTACGATACGCCGGACGGTCCGGTCCGACTGAAAAAAGTATTGCATGAAATTCTGGATATGCTTTACGAACGGTTGGAACGGCCGCAAAGGGTAAGCGAGGCGATTCGCAGACTCAAGGAGCGGGGCGTGGACGAGCAGGTGATTCGTGAATGTCTGAAAGATCTTTAACTATTCTGTACGATGAAATGGTTTTTATGTGCACTCTGCTGTTTGACAGAGGGGTTGTCGGTTTTGCGAGCCCAGATCATGCCGGATTCCTCGGTGCAGATCTGCGCCTATTGGACTCCGGGAGACAAGTATGCCTATGAGGCTCGGGAGGAGAAGTTCAAGATAGATGATCAAGGCGATACGACGCTCGTATACCGACAAAGCGAACGGCGTGTATTCGAAATCCTTTCTCAGACCAAGGACCGTTACAAGATCCGTCTGACATACGGCGATTACATGACCACCGATAAGGAGGACCAGCTGATGCACGATGCGATCGCGTCGGCCACGGGGCCTTGTGTCGTTGAGTTCGAGACGGATGAAACCGGTTCGTTGCTTGGTATCGCGAACCTCGAAACGCTGGTCGCACAGGCCGAGGCGTCTGTCGAACCCGCCGTGAGGGTTATGTGGGAGACGATACCTTCGGCGGAACGGAAGAATTTCCCGAAAAAGAATTTCCGCAAATATATGGCCCGTACCCTTTCCGATCCATCGGTCGTGATCAATGCCGTGAACGATGATTTGGGGCGCATGTTCTTTTTCCATGGGGCACGGCTCGATTCGACGCAGGTATACGAATTCGACGAGACGTTCGCTCCGCTGTTGGGTGGCCGGGATTCTGTGCGGGGAAAGACTTCGTTCTGGATTGACGGCAGACAGACAGATTCATACAGTGCCGTATGCAATACTTATACGGAAGCGGACGGCAGCAAAATGTTGTCCGCGACACTCGGACAGTTTGTGACGGCGTTAGGCGGAGAAAAGGCGATGACGCAGGCTATGAGAGACTCCATCGCCTCGGGAATAAGCGGCATCCGTTCACGGATGGAGCAGTTTTCTTCGGAAGAGATCCATTTGGATACAGGTTGGCCTCTGCATCTTTTTTTTGAGCGCACGATTTACATCGACAGAGATTCGGAACCGATGGCTGCGGCCATAGTGCGGCGTACGCTGGACATTATTGTCGAAGAAGAGCAAGAGGAAGAAAAACGGTAATTTGATTGTCATGAAACAGTTTCTGCTGTTGCCGATCCTGCTCGCTGCAGTAGCATCCGTACGGGGAGCATCGCTTGTCGAGGGCCGCATTTATCTGAAAAACGGCTCCGTCATCGAATGTGTCGGGGACGACCGGCTGCAGTTACCGAAAAGATTCGGGAAATTGACCATCCTCCGCGATGCTTTCCGGAAGACGAAAGCCAAAGAAGTTTTCCAATCCGAAGAAATCGACTCCATAGTCTGCTGGCATGCACAGTCTCCGGAACATATCCGCAAGTTCATTCCGGCGGAGAATCCGGGGTGGATGTGGGTCTATCTCGAAACACCGCACATTTGCGTATGCATCTATTCGGAAAAAGGGTATGGCATCGATTCGAACGGAGGTATTCAGGTCTGGCAGAGGCAGGGAACTTTCAGCCAGTCGCGCACGGCCTACTACCTGAAAAAAACAGGCGAGAAGGAGTTCCTGACCGTTGGTGCCGCAAATCGGAATACAAAAGACGTCTTCCGGGAACGCATCGCCCGTTATGTCGGCGATGATCCCGAACTTGCCGAACGTATACGGTTGTCGAGCGCCATTCGCAGCAAAACCATACAGTTGCTGCACGATTACGATCCGACGAAATATTGATTCAACTTATAAATTTAAACATTATGAAACGGTTTTTACTTTGTACTGCAACTGTGTTGGCCATGTTCGGCTGCATTTCCCAGGCTGACGCCAAAGATCCGGAAGATCAGGAATTCCGGCACGTAGTCGTAACTCTCAAGTCCGGGGAAAAAGTCGAAGGCTATCTCCATCGGGGATGGCATGCGGAGGGTGCTCTGCTGAAACAGGAGAACTATTCGTTCAAAATCACCAAGACGCCCGATGACAAAGAGCCCGTCAAATATACGGCCGATGACGTAGAGAGTGTCGAATATACCGAGACGACGGAGGAAAATCCGGACGGCATTCGCTGGGAGGCCCTCGACATCGCGTCTCCCGGACTTACGAATCGTTACCGTACTTATCACAGACTGGTTTGTGTGAACAAGGCCGGAGCGAATGCAACGACCTATTGGTGGAAGACGTGGACGACGGAACGAGTAGGTAACAGAGACCGCAGGGTGCTGACAACCATATACGGCATACGTTTCCACAATGATCCCGGCCGAATCGTCTATCCGTATATGTATGTCGGTACGATGTTGATGGACAAACTGCATCCCGGGCTGAAGGCATTTTATAAGAAATGGTTTAAAGGAGCCGAAGGCAAAATACGTAAAAAAGAGGCCGAAGAGAACGACGCATGGATACTCGATATGTACGATGCGTATCTGGCAAGCCGGCCCAATGAATGATGATCGATATTCAAATATGCTGAAAACATGAAAAAACTACTGGCGGTTTGGGCGCTTTTACTGGCAGCTGTTTCCGCGAATGCCGCAGATAAGAAATGTCCCGGAACCGTTCATTTTCTGGACGGCCGTATGCTGGAATGTACCAGCATTACGATTCCCGGATGGATCGATGCCGAAGTGTCTGTCCGGGTGCTTTCCGATGGAAAGAATCAAGCCAGGACGTTGGCGGCCGTGGAAATCGCTTATCTTGAACTTTGGCCGGAAAAGAATCCCGAAGCCAAAAACGAACTTTATTGCGTCCCGTTCATCAAGGAAAAAGGGAAAAAGAAGATTCCGGCAGCCCGATGGCTGGTACCGGAATCTTCGGGCAGGCATGTCGCCTTCTTTACCCGTTATCAGACTTACAAAATGTCTAATAAAGGGCTGGTCGGGATTGTAAACCCCAAATTGAATGTAACCGAACCGAGTGCTTATTTTTGGAAATCGGACGAAAAGAGCCCCGTATTCCTCGGCCAGTATCTTTTCTTTCAGAATTCGAACAAGAAAATGATTGCGCTGGTAGAACGCTATTTTGAGGATGATCCTGCCATGTTGGAGCAAATTCGTCAGCGACGTTGGCTCGGCAAAGGAGGCGGGGTTGCGGCGCTGTTTGCTTTCGTTGCGGAGCATTACGTCCCGCAACAGGAGCAGGAATAGCGGTCGAATAGCATTGAATTGCCATGAATAAGTGCCCGATACTCCTCCTTTTCGTCTTCATGGTGACGGCATGCAGTCCGGAAGGAGAACATGCCCCGTCGCTATCGGAGCCGGATGCCATAACCTTTGCGCCCGGTACGCCGTCCGTTAAGGAATTTCCGGCAATGGGCGGCTTGTGGGTGCTGCGATTCTCCGCGACAAAAGCATGGAGTGCTGTGCCGGCCGATCCGGTCCATGCGGAATGGTACCGGATCGAACCGGCGGAGGGAGACGACGGTAATGGGACGGTAAAGGTAACCGTATTGCCGAATATTACCACAGAAAAACGAAGCGCTGAAATAATCATCCGCTCGGGGCGGGCGGAACAGAGATTGTCTTTTGTGCAGCATGCTTCGGATATGGAGCCGTGCGGTGAAGAAGAGGTGCGCCGTTTCCTCGAAAAACTTTATCAGGATACCGGCGGTGACAATTGGCGCTTCCAGGAAAACTGGTGCACGGACAAACCTTTGTCCGAATGGGGATCTTCTGTCAAATACGAAGACGGGAAACTCTCGCTGATTCTCGGCGAAAACAACCTGCACGGAAAAATCGACTTGTCGGGGTGTACGGCGTTGGTGTCGCTTCGCTGCGCGAAAAATTCGCTGACGGAGATTGATGTTTCCGGTTGTCCGCTGTTGGAGGAACTGGACTGTACGAACTGCGGAATTTCCGGTCTGGACGTTTCCGGCTGTTATTCTCTCCGGCGGCTGCTCTGCGGTTACAATAGTCTCACGGAACTCGGTCTGTCGTCCTGTCCTTACCTGACGGAACTGAATGTTCCTTATAACGGGTTGGGGACATTGGACATTTCGTCATGTATGGCCTTGACGGACTTGAACTGCGCCGAAAACCGGTTGGAAAAGTTGGACATGGCAGGACGGGAAGGCCTTCGGATGCTTTTCTGTTATGGCAACCGACTGTCCGTACTGGATTTGTCAAAATGCTCCTCGCTGACGCTTGTGAACTGTGGGGCGAATGAACTGACCCGGCTCGATCTCTCCGGCTGCGAAAAACTCGGCCGGCTCTATTGTTACGACAATCGGCTCGAAACTTTGGACCTGTCTGATTTTGCGCCGCTACTCAGTGAGTTATATTGTTATGGAAATCGGCTGACCGAATTGGATCTGTCCGGAACCGATCGGCTTTCGCAACTCGAATGCTCTTACAACAATCTGCAACGCCTCGACTTGACGGGCTGTAAATCGTTGCGCATCGCGGGGTGTGCGCGAAACGCATTGCGCTCGATAACCCTTTTCGGTTGTGAAATGCTCGGACAATTGGATTGCTCGGGCAACTTGCTGGAGAATATCGATATTTCAGCTTGCCCGTATCTGACCGAATTGATCTGTACCGATAACCTGATTTTATCGGAGATACCGGAGTCGTTCGATCGACTGACTCTTTTCGAACATGATATTCGATACGAATACAGTGTGGAAAAAGATGCTGTCACGGGGCAAGAAAAAATCGTTTATATGGATCGGGGTAAGGGATGGTGGTACTCCGGAGAGCCGGATAAGGGATATCACGGCCGCTGATGTTTTTATTTGAAAAGGACGGGCGAATCGGTTGAGAGCTAAAGGTTATCGACTTTTCGGGTTTATTCGTATCTTTGCTTTCATGGACAGGGGCGAGATTATCATTTATCAGACAGCCGACGGTGAGACCCGTCTGGACGTCCGCATGGAGAACGACAGCGTGTGGCTGACGCAGGCGCAGATGGTAGAGTTGTTCAATTCGACCAAACAGAATGTGAGCCTTCATATAAATAATATCTTTAAAGAGGGCGAGCTCGAGCGAGAGGCAACTGTCAAGGAATACTTGATAGTTCGGCAAGAGGGCAATCGTTCTGTTAGGCGTAAGATTACAGTTTATAATCTGGACGTGATTATCTCTGTCGGATATCGTGTCAAGTCACAGCGCGGAACACAATTCCGTATCTGGGCGAACAAAATTTTGAAAGAGTACCTAATAAAAGGCTATGCCGTCAATACCCAAGCGAAAGCCGAGCAGTTGGAGGAGTTGAAAAAGACTGTTCGCCTGCTCTCCCATGTCTTGGCTGCGAAGGAGGTTACGAAATCCGAGGCGGTCGGGCTACTGCGCGTGATTACGGACTATACTTATGGCCTCGACACGCTCGATCGTTATGACTATCAGCAGTTGGAGGTTGCGGCAACCACGGCGGAGGAACCGTTTCATGCGACGTATGAAAATGCGATGGCGGCATTGCAGGTGTTGCGTGAGAAATTCGGAGGCAGCGAATTGTTCGCTCACGAAAAAGACGAATCGTTCAAAAGCACAATGGGGGCAATTTACCAGACCTTCGGCGGGTGTGATCTCTATCCGAGTGTCGAGGAAAAGGCAGCCAATCTGCTTTACTTGACGGTCAAGAACCACTCGTTCAGTGACGGCAACAAACGCATCGCAGCGTTTCTGTTCCTTTGGTTTTTGGAAAACAATCGGATTCTTTACCGTGCTGATGGTTCGCGCCTTTTGGATAACAATACGCTGGTCGCTCTGACGCTCATGATTGCTGAGAGTCGCACAGAAGAGAAAGATGTAATGACGAAGGTTGTGGTGAACTTGATTAATAAGAACAATTGACACGATAACGGCGTGTCGGATATCGGAAAAGCGATGAAACCTATGAAACCCAGTTATTTTATGAACCGAGTTTTATTGTTCGTATTGTTGCTTGTGGTAGGCAACGGTGCCTTGTCGCAAGAGCGGATAGATACACTCTACTATAGCCGTTCGGGGGTGACGGTGCGGAATCCGGTTTTTGCCGATTATTATCGGCTGGCGCTTTATCCTGCGGATTCGGCGGGGCTCAAAATGTTCAAGGATTTTTATATTTCGGGAGAATTGCGGAGAGAAGGGCATTTTCAGACAATCGATACGCTCGATGATTGCCGGACAGTGTTTGACGGAGACGTTGTTTCCTATTTCAAGAATGGTCACATGTCGGAAAAATCATATTATTCGGGAGGATTGTTGGAAGGCGAATATCGGCAATACGACGAGAATGGAACGTTGAAAACGCGTGCGTTGTATGCCGGCGGCGAATTGTCCGGAACGTACAAGACATACAACGAGGACGGCTCCTGCCGAATGGTGGAATATCGTGCAGGGCTGCCGGTTCATGATTATTATTTGCTGGCGGACGGCAGCGGGAACACGCTTAAATTCCGCATTGCGGACGACATGCCGGTATGGGAATCACCAGCCATAGCGGAGCGCTCGGCCGATTATCGGGACGGTGTGCCCTGGGAAGTCTATTTCAAAAACGGATTGACGATCGCGTTGACGGATGCCATCGTCCGGGATTACGGCAAGTGGCATCGGGTCGATGTGATTATCTCCAACAATTCGTTGACGCCGGTCGAATTCAATCCGGAGACCGATATGACGGCCTATTCCGTAGACGAACACGATGTCGCCACCGATCTGCAGGTCTGGTCTTGCGATAGCTATCTGAAGAAAGTGAACCGGTCGCAGACCTGGGCCGCTGTTTTTGATGGGTGTCAGCGAAGGAATGGCTGCTGCCGGCGCAGGTTATTCGACCTCCACGACGACCGGTTACAGCAGCTACGGCGGTTATTCGTCTTATACGACTACGACTTATAATCCCTCTGCGGCCTATCAGGCCAACATGGCCTCACAGCAGCGGATCGCTGATTTCGGTCAGGCCTTGCAGGACGAACAACAGGTCAAAAAGCTGGGATATTTGAAGAAAAACACGATATATCCCGGAGAATCCGTATCCGGATTTGTTCATGTAGCATCATTAGTGTCCCGTTAAAATTGGGACGAAGTTAATATTAATCAAATAGTCCCTCC
>OLVO01000541.1_pt1 | contig 43589 bp, 27 predicted proteins | sample 1672571 | NCBI WGS metagenome assembly OLVO01 (sample SAMEA3136700, study PRJEB25190) | human gut metagenome | biome: human gut; feature: human-associated habitat; material: faeces | place: Austria | collected 2013
AGGGGTCAAGGGGGCGACCGCAGACATTCGTCTGTTTCCATTGCCCCCTTGTCGCATCCGCAGACGCGAAACCTTTTGTGCAGCATCGAATTGCATGTGAAAATAACAATATTGCACATTACGCAATCAGCCCTCTGACGCAAGCATCCTGCGCCAGAGGGCTGTTGTTATTTACTGATGCACAACCACGGTATACGGCTTCGTAGAATCGGTTTCGACCTGCGCCTGACCATCCTTCATCGTCACGGTGAAGGTCGCGGCGACGTTGCCCTTCGTGTCGGGGATTTCAACCGTCTCGCTCTCGCCGTCCGCCAGCTGGTAAACGTGCAGCTCCACGCCGTCCAGATAGTCGTAATCCGGGCGGTCGTCATGCGCGCCCAGCGGCAGCACCGTGCCGGGACGCACCATCAGCGGCAGGGACATGAAGTCGTGAATCTCCGTCTGCCAGTGGCCGCCCTCGACCTTGCCGCCGTCCAGCAGGGACGTCCACGTTCCGTCGGGCAGATAATACTGCACCTCGCCGTCCTTGCGGAAAATCGGCGCAACAAGCAGCGAATCGCCCAGCATGTACTGGCGGTCGAGCATATCGCACGCCGGGTCATCCGGGAACTCCAGCATCATCGGGCGCATCATCGGCACGCCGTGTTCGTGCGCCTCCACCGCCTTGCCGTACAGATAAGGCATCAGGCGGCACTTGAGCTTGGTGAACTTGCGGCAGACATCCACGCTCTCCTCGTCAAACAGCCACGGCACGCGGTAGCTCGTCGAGCCGTGCAGGCGGCTGTGGGAGGACAAGAGGCCAAACTGCACCCAGCGCTTGTAAACATCCGCCGGCGCGGTGGACTCAAAGCCGGAAATATCGTGGCTCCAGTAGCCGAAGCCGCTGTGGCTCATGGACAGACCCGCGCGCAGCGTTTCCGCCATCGAGATGTAGGTCGCGGAGTTATCGCCGCCCCAATGCACCGGGAACTGCTGACCGCCGACCGTCGCGCTGCGGGCGAACAGAATCGCTTCGCCCTCGCCCTTGCGATCCTTCACAACGTCAAAGACGACCTTGTTGTACAGGTAGGTGTAATAGTTGTGCATATAGACCGGGTCGCTGCCGTCGAACCACCGGATGTCGCGCACCGGGATGCGCTCACCGAAGTCGGTCTTGAAGCAGTCCACGCCCATGTCCATCAGCTTATAGAGGTAAGAAGCGTACCACTTGCAGGCGTCCGGATTGGTGAAATCGACAATCGCCATGCCCGCCTGCCACATATCGGTCTGGAAGAGGCTGCCGTCGGTCTTTTTCAGCAGGTAGCCATGCTCCATGCCTTCCTTGAACAGCGGCGACGCCTGACCGATGTACGGGTTAATCCAGCAGCAGATGTGCAGCCCCTTCTCGTGGTAGCGCTTAAGCATTCCCACCGGGTCGGGGAACGTGTCATGATCCCACTCGAAGTCGCACCAGTTGAAGCCCTTCATCCAGTAGCAGTCGAAGTGGAACACGGACAGCGGAATGTCGCGCTCCGCCATGCCGTTGATGAAGGAGGAAGTCGTCTGTTCGTCATAATTCGTGGTGAAGGAGGTGGACAGCCACAGACCGAACGACCACGCGGGCACAAGCGCCGGGCGACCCGTCAGCGCGGTGTACAAGTCCAGCGTATCCTTCGGCGTGCCGCCGTAAATCACGTCGTAGACCATCGTTTCGCCCTCGTGCGAGAACTGGACGCGCTCCACCTTTTCCGTCGCGACTTCAAAGGACACGTCGCTTGCGTTCTCCACCAGCACGCCGTAGCCGCGGTTGGTCATGTAGAACGGGATGTTCTTGTACGCCAGCTCCGACGCCGTGCCGCCATCCGCGTTCCACATATCAACCGTCTGACCGTTCTTGACGTACGCGCCAAAGCGTTCGCCCAGACCATAGACGCATTCGCCCACGTCGAGCTGGAGGCTCTCGGACATGTAGGACGTGCCGTGCGGCAGAAGCGAACAGGGCGTGCCGTCCTTCTTCAGCGCACGGCCCATGCCGCGCCAACCGGACGTCGTCAGGACGCGGTCACCCACCATATAATCCACCGCCCAGTTGCCGCCCTTGCTGACGCGCGCAGTCAGGTCGCCGGAGGTGAAGTAGGCGTAGTCGTCATCCTCGCGGATTTCGGGCATCACATCCTCTTCATACGTCGTGAACTTGGGGTCTTTGCGCGGCGTTCCGGCGAAGTGCGTCACCTGCACGCGGATGATGTTCCGGCGCGGCGCGGTGAACACAATGTCAAGCGAGCCGCCGTCAAGAATATCGCCGCGGTGGCGAATCGGGCGGCAGGCGCTGATGATGTGCAGCTCCTTGTCGTTCTTGATGACGCGAACGGTCTGCGTGGCGTAGGACATCACATAGTCCTGCCGGATGACCCAGTAACCTTGCGTAAAACGCATGTTGATGCTCTCCTTTATGATCATATTGATGGCTCTTTTCATGCGCACAGGGCGCGGAAACCGCCGTCTTTAGTCCGTGATGATTTTCACCACAACCGGCATGTCGCTGCGGTAAGTCCCCAAGTCCACATGCAGGGCTTCGCCGTCGCGCGTCCACGCGGCCTGCGCGGGATTGCCCAGCACCTCCACTTTCCGCACAATGCCGTGCCAGAGCGGCAAGTGGCTCGCGTCCGCCTCGCGCAGAGAGCGAATGTGCAGCTTGCCGTCCGCCGGGCACGCCATGCACGCCGCGTAGATGTTTCCGCCGCGGCAGGTGAAGCGGAAGTCCTCGCTGGTGAAGTTGCGGGACGCGCCGTCGGCAAACTGCCCCTCCTGAATCTTCGTCGGGCCTTCCTGATTGATGCGCCACAAGCCCGTTCCGTGGATGCACTCGTCATTGACGCGCATCCAGTCCGCCAATTTGTGCAGGATCTCAACGTCTTTGTCCGCCAGCGTGCCGTCCGGCTTCGGGCCGAAATTCAGCAGCAGGCGGCCGTTTTTGCTCACCACGTCCAGCAAGTCCTGCACAATCTCCTGCGGCGCTTTGTAGACCGCCTTGTCCGGCTGCACGGAGTAGCACCAGCTGCCGCGCATGACGGACGTGTCCGACTGCCACAGGAACGGCTTCGCTTCCGCGAACTGCCCGCGCTCAATGTCCGGCACGCCGATGCCGAACGGGAATGCGTCGTGCTTGTAGTTGATAACGCACCCGCCGCGGCTTTCCATCACGTTGAAGTAGTACGCGGCGAAGCGCTGCAGGTACGGCTTAACGGCGGAATGCTGAATCCACCAGTCGAAATAGAGGATGCGCGGATGATAGCGGTCGACAATTTCGCAGCAGCGCAGCAGCCAGTCCGTCAGGAACTCATCCGTCGGCATCGGCTCGGAGAACAAGTCCTGATTCTCCCGTTCGGGCATGGCTGGCCATGCGTAGTCGCCCAAATGCATCGGCTGCTTGATGTCGCTGTCAAACTCCTGCCCATGCCCCAGGAACCACCAGTGCTCCACGCGATGGCTCGATGCGCCCAGCGTCATGCCCGCACGCTCCGCCTCCACCAGCAAATCGCCCATGATGTCCCGGTGCGGGCCCATTTCCGCCGCGTTCCAGTGGGACAGCTCGCTCCGGTAATTCTGGAATCCGTCGTGATGCTCCGCCACCGGCACAATGTAATCCGCCCCCGCTTCCCGGAACAGCTTCACCCACGCCTGCGGATCGAACGCTTCCATCTTGAACTGCGGAATGAAGTCCTTGAAGCCGAAATCCTTCGGCTGCCCGTAATGCTGGCAGTGGTACTCGTATTCCGGCGAACCCTTGATGTACATGTTCCGCGCGTACCAGTCATGATACGCCGGAACAGAAAACACGCCCCAGTGTAGGAAGATACCCAGCCGTTTCTCCCGATACCAGTCCGGCACAGGGTGGGTGCTGAGCGATTCCCACGTCGGGTGATATTTTCCCGCTGCGTTCACCGCGTCGATTTCCTGCAAATAACGCTCCCGATTCATCGCATACTCCTTTCAAAAATGAAAAGAACAATACTATTTTCCACTCAAAGAGTACGACAAACAAGTGAAAAATCCTTGCGCCAAAGCAAAAAAATGTCCGAAAACTTTTCCGAAAATCCGTGCAATCAGCCCAAACGTCTGTTTTTTCTTGACTTCTCAATCGTTTTCGCAAAATTTTCCCCGCTCCCCCGCTTGCCTTTTTTCTCTTTTGCCTGTATCATGAGGGTATTCCACGCACGGTGCCAAAACGATTCACGCCAACAAGGAGGATTCTCCATGCTTTCCAACGAAACCATCCACCAGCAGGTGGAAAACCTGCTTTCCCAAATGACACTGGAAGAAAAAGCCGCCCAAATGGTGCAGGTTCCCTACACCGTCGTCGGACGCGAGGAAGCGCTGCGCTGGGCGAAGCTCGGTGCAGGCTCGTTCCTGCACGTTCTGGGCGACGACGCGCGCGAGGTGCAGCAGGCGGCGCTCCATAGCCGTCTGGGCATCCCCGTGCTGTTCGGCATTGACGCCATCCACGGGCATGGGCTGAATGACCACGCCACCATCTTCCCGTCGCAGCTATCTTGCGCCTGCGCGTGGGACAAGGACATCGCGCGCGAAATGGGCGAAGTGACGGCGCGCGAAGTTGCCACCGACGGGCTGCACTGGACGTTCTCGCCCGTGCTGTGCCTGGGGCGCGACACCCGCTGGGGGCGCGTCGACGAAACCTTCGGCGAAGACCCCTATCTGGCGGGTGAATTAGGCGAAGCGATCGTGCGCGGCTATCAGGGCGACGATTTGTCCGACGGCGAACACATTCTGGCGTGCGCCAAGCACTACATCGGCTACGGCGAGGCGGTCGGCGCGCGCGATGCCTGTGACACGGAAATGACGTACCGCCGCCTGCGCGAGACGTTCCTGCCGCCGTTCGAGAAGGCGTTCCGGGCAGGGTGCGCAACGGTCATGACGGCGTATGGTTCCATCGACGGCACGCCCTTCACCGCCGACGAGAAGAGCATGAAGGCGATTCTGCGCGGCGACGCGGGCTTTGACGGCTTCAGCGTCACCGACTGGAACAACTGCCATTCGCTTCTGACCGCCCAGCACGTCGCGGCGGACATGCCCGAAGCGTCCGTGCTGGCTGCCAAGGCAGGCAACGACATGATGATGACCTCCCTCGGCTTCTACGATGCGGCGATTGACGCGGTGCGCTCCGGCAAGCTCGACGAAGCCGTGCTGGACGACGCGGTGCGCCACATCCTGACCGTCAAGTGCCGCATGAATCTGCTTGCGCAGCCGGAGAAGAGCGGGCGTCCGGGGTGCATCGGGTGCGAGGAGCATCAGCAGGCGGCGCTTCGGGCGGCACGCAAGTCCATCACCCTGCTCAAAAACGACGCGCACACCCTGCCCTTGACATCCGTCCGCCGTGTGGCGGTCATCGGCGCGAGCGCGGACGACATTCGCGCGCAGTACGGCGACTGGACGTACTTCACGCATCCCAAACTCATCCCGAACCGCCCCGCCGTCCGCCCATATGTGACGATTCGCGAGGGCATCGAGGCCATCGGCGCGCAGGAGAATTTCGATGTTGTGTACCACCGCGGGTGCGGCGTGCTTCCTTCGGATGCTGACAACATTCCGGGTGCGGTGGCTGCGTGCCGGAATGCGGATGCGATTGTGCTTGTCGTGGGCGATGTTTACGCACAGTACGGCGAAACGAAAGACCGCGCCGACCTCGCCCTATCCGGGCGGCAGCTGGAGCTCTACCGCGAGCTGCGTGCGCTGGGGATTCCGCTGGTGACGGTGCTGCTGTCCTCCAAGCCGCTGGCGATTCCGGAAATTGCCCATTCGACAGATGCGCTCGTGTGTGCCTTCAACGGCGGCATGTTCGGCGGTCAGGCGGTCGCGGAAGCGATTTTCGGGCGGCTGAATCCGTCCGGGCGGCTGCCCATCAGCTTCCCGCACCATTCGGGGCAGGTGCCGGTGTACTACAACCATCTCCCCGGCTGGCACTGGGGACACTACAGCGACCTGCCTGCCGAGCCGCTGTTCACCTTTGGCGAGGGCATCGGCTATGCGCCGTTTGTCTACCGCGATTTGGCGGTGGATGCGGATTCGCTCACGCTGTCGGTGAAGGTGCGCAACGCGGGCGACATTGCGGGCGAAGAGACGGTTCAGGTGTACCTGCGCGACTGCGTATGCGAGGTGATGCAGCCTGTGAAGCAGCTGATTGCCTTCCGCAAGGTGCTTCTGCAGCCGGGCGAGGAGCAGGAGGTTACCTTCCAGCTTGACCGCACCGCGTTCACCTACATCAACCGTGCGGAAGAGCGTGTTTTCGCGCCGGGCGACTTCATGCTGATGGCGGGGCACAGCGCGAAGGACGAGGACTTGCTGAAAGAGACGGTGTGGGTGGGGTGACCCAAGGGGCGCTGCCCCTTGACCCTTTCGCGCGATTGAGTTGGTGACTTTTTCATACAACTTCCGCGTGTTGATTAGGGAACCCAAGGGGCGCTGCCCCTTGACCCTGCCAAAGGGTCTTCGACCCTCTGGACTCCCTTTCGCGCGATTGAACTGGTACTACTCTCAGGCAATGCCCGCGTGTTGGGCTTTGGAAAAGTGCCATTGTAAAAAGGGCTGCCGTGCAGATTGTGCATGGCAGCCCTTTGCTATTTGGGTATCAACCGATGGAGTACAAGGCAACTACCTTTGCAACCATCGTGATATACTTAATCTGAATCGCATTCCGTGCGTCTTCGTCCATCGCAAGATAGTCCGCAACGCTGATTTTCTGCGCCGTTTCGCCCTCGGCAGGAATCGTCGTCAGCATACTGCGCTGCTGATCCAGTTCGCACTGCACGCGCGCGCCCGCATTGCGTGCGCCAATGCCGATTTTCTTCTCCGTAAAGGGATTGTATTCATAGTAGGAGATGACAATGGGGCTGCCCGCAATCAGGTTGCGGTACGTCGCCGTTTCCGCCATCACCGCGCAGGACGTGTAAACATCTGTGCCGTTCTCATCCACCGTGTACTTCAAGCCGAAAATAGCAACCGTCGGCTCGTTGTTCTCGTCAATGGTCACAACCGTATTCGTGCCCAAGCCATTGCTTTGCAGCTTGATGGCGTACTTGCCGCCGTCATTCGGGAACGGTACGCTGACATACTGCGCATTTTCGAGCTTCGCGGCTTCCTCCAGCGTCGAAACGCCATTTTCATCCGCAATCCAATAGTAGACCTTGACCTTCACTGCCGAGCGCGCCGCCAGATCCAGCGGGGTACGGATGCACGGGCCGTCCGTTTCATCCACATACTTCGCCTTGCCGGACGCGTGCGTAATAACGTCCACAGCCGCATCCGTCGTCTGGAAATCGTAAATTGACGCATTCGGGTCTTCGTAGGTGAAGTCGATGCCCGCCGCCTTGCACTGGTCGGCAAACGTTTCTTCCGTCACCGCTTCTGCCACGGGAGATGCCACGGTGTCCACTTCACCCTTTTCCGCGCGAGATAGCGCCGCATTCACTGCCGCAATCACTGCTTCGCTGGATACGGTCGCCTGACTGACCGTATCAACGTCGGTATTGCCCGCCACAAGGATAGCCTCAATCATCTTGTCGATGGCAACATCACCCAAGCCTGCCGTTTCGCTCTGTGACACGACTTTGATATCCGCAATCGCATCCGCCGTCATTTCAACACGCAGGGTAATTGCGCCGTTGTTGCCGTCCGCAGAAACCGTGTAAGTTCCGGGCGTATACGCGCCGTCTGCCATTGCTGCCCCACCCGCGCAGAACAGGGACAGCGCCATCAGCGTTGAAAGTGCTCTTCTTTTCATAACCAATCCTTCTTTCCGCATACAGTTTGAATGCTTATGATAATATTATTATATCATTCGTTAATCGCTTGTCAAGAATGCTACGAAAATATATTTTTTCAGCAAAACGACCGAACCCGCTTCACCGCGCCGTTCGGTCGTTTTTGATGCCCATTTTCCGCAGCAGGAACGCTGCAATCTTCCGTCCCCAGTGCTGCCGTTCCAGATGCGCCACCGGCAGTTCTTTCACGCGGTAATCCTGCTGTGCCAGCCACACGTCCAGCAGCCGCTCCGCCAGAAAACCATGCACCCGCTTGTCCCGCGCGCTGTAGCCCGTCGTGTCAATTTCCGCCGCGTCCAGCAGGGGGAAGAGCCACGATGCATAGCTTTGCAGCGCGTCCCGGCGCATCAGCATCAGGTTGAACCGATGCCCGGAGCGGCGCGCCATCACGCGGTCAAACACATGCTCCTGCCCCGGATGCAGCCGCGCAAGCGCCGTCCGCGTCTTCCGCAAATCCTCCTCGTGGTGCGCATGGGCATACTGCGTGAAGTTCGTTTCCAGCCAGTAGTGCCGCTTTTTCGGCAAAAAAATATCCGCCGTATCAAGCAGGGGCAGCAGCTGCGCGCGCGTCAGAATGCGCTTTTGCGGGCAGCCTGTCCTGCGGAGGGAGAAGTACCGCCGATAATGGCACAAGCCGTACCAGTCCGCATCAACATTGTGCGCCATCCAGTACAGCACCGTCAGTTCGCAGTAGCTGCCGTTCTTCGCGCTGATATTTTCGCCCGTGTCGTCGCGCATCAGCCCCAGCGGCGGATGAATCGCCGCGCCCGCCTGAATTGGCGTATACAGCGCATCTGTCGGCAGCGCGTACTTTTCGTGCAGCGCCACGGCAAAAAAGATGCGCGGCTGTTGCATGCTTCTCCCCCCTTCCTACGCTGCATTGTACCATGCTCCCTGCCTTCCGTCAACAGCGAATGCGGACGGAAGTTGTAAATTTTCCATTCTTCTGCCGGTTTTCGTTGACAATCGCCTTCTTTTTATGCTATTCTTCAGGTTGGAGTATCATAGAAAGGAATGGCATTGATTATGAAGAAATGGCTGATAGCGCTGCTGACGCTGCTCGCGCTGAGCCTGAGCGTTGCCTTCGCCGCGGAAGCGAATGATATCACAGAGGACTGCAAGTTCAAGGTGTGCAGTTCCGGGCGGAAATACACGCTGATGACGGACAAGAAGTATACTTCTTACTGGGAGAGCAACAAAATCAAAACCCCATGGATCGCAATTACCGCGCCGGAGGGCAAGCCAATTGCCGGGCTTTATGTCTGCTTCGGCAACATGCCTGAATCGTGGGAAATCCAGACCAGCGACGACGGCAAGGACTGGTTCACCGCCGTGCCGGGCGACACGCGCTTCCTCCACGCGTATGTTGCGCTGCCGCAGCCCGCGCAGCATGTCCGCTTGGCGGTGACAAGCGAGAAGAAAACCGCCCTGCGCATCAACGACCTGTTTGTGCTTTCTGAGGGCGATTTGCCTGACTGGGTGCAGGTATGGCAGCCGACGGAGGAGAAGGCGGATATCCTCTTCCTCTCCACGCACCCGGATGATGAGCTGATTTTCTTCGGCGGCGCAATTCCCACCTACGCTGTCGAGCAGCAGCGCAAGGTGGTTGTGGCGTACTTCAGCCGCTCCAACACCACCCGCTCCTCCGAGCTGCTCAATGGTCTGTGGCACATGGGCGTGCGGACGTATCCGGTCATTGGCAATTTCAAGGACAGCTATGCCAAAAATCTCAAGGCAGCCTATAAATCTGCGGGCGGCAAAGGCAAAGTCAACGAATGGATTGTGGGGCTGTATCGGCAGTACAAACCGGAAGTCGTTGTGACACAGGACACCAATGGCGAGTATGGCCACAAGCAGCACATGATGATTGCTGACGCCGCCCAGAACTGCATTGCATTGGCAGCAAACGAGGATGAATTCACCGCGTCCACCATTGCATACGGCACTTGGCAGGTCAAAAAGCTGTACCTGCACCTGTACCCCGAAAATCAGATTACGTTTGACTGGACGGTTCCGCTCAAGAGCATGAATGGCGCGACCGGCATCGAGCTGGCGGAAGAAGCCTATACCCTGCACAAGACGCAGGCATCCTCCGGCATGAGCGTCACCGAAACGGGCACGAAGTACGACAACCGCGTGTTTGGTTTGGCGTTCACGACCGTAGGCGAGGACGTCCGCAAAGACGACTTCCTCGAAAACATCTACGACGCGCCCGGTTCTTACGATGCGGCGGCAAACAACGTAGAGGCAACGCCCGCGCTCACCGAAGTGCCCGCATACATGGCGCACATGCCCGCCCTCAACGCCAAGGGTTTCCTCGATGAAGGCGAATACCTCTACTCTTCCGAGGACGAGGGACTGTGGATTTACATCAGCCAGACCAGCAAAGTCATCATCCAGCGCAAATACGACGCAACCCAGCCGCTGACGTGGTTTGAGGCGGATCTGTACGGCGATTTGGACGCGGGCGAAATGCTCCGCACGGTGCAAAACGACCCGGAGAAGATGGGCAAAGTGCGTGTGGACGCGACCGAAACCGCAAAGAAGCACAACGTCGTTTTTGCGATGAACACGGACTACTACACTTACCGCGTCGCCGTGAACAACAACCGCCACACGGGCATTGTCATCCGCGACGGGCGCATTCTCTACGACGACCCGTACACCGAAAAGCAGGTAACGAACTCCATGTTCCCGAATCTGGACATGCTGGCGTTCATGCCTGACGGCAGCCTTAAAGTCTACCACAGCTGGGAAAAGACGGCGCAGGAGTTCATCGACGAGGGTGTACAGACGGTGTACTCCTTCGGCCCGTATCTGCTGCTGGACGGCAAAGTGTCCGAGCGCGCCTACGCCAACAACGAGAACAAGAATCCGCGCTGCGCCATCGGCATGGTCGAACCCGGTCACTACGTCGCCATCATGTGCGAAGGGCGCCTGAAGCGCTCCGCAGGCGTTACCATCAGCTATCTGGCGAAGATGATGCGCGCTAAGGGCTGTCAGGTCGCCTTCAACATGGACGGCGGGCAGACGGCAGTGATGGTCTTCATGGGCAAGCAGCTCAACCAGATTGGCGCTTACGACGGCGGCAAGACCAACTCCCGCCCGACAAGCGAAGTGCTGGGCTTCGGCACATCCGAGCAGGTCGGGACGTACGAAGTGCAATAAACATACGATATCGGGGCAGAAGAACGCGCTTCTGCCCTGTTTTTTCCCGAAAAAATCGCGAAATTACGGCTCTCACCCTTGACGTGACAAGCACCAAAATGCTATAATAAAGCGTTTTCAAGCTACTATTTCGCGGGAAATGCCGGTTTGCGGCGCTTCCCTGACTTTTTCAGGAGGGATTTTCTGATGTCTGGGCATTCCAAGTGGCATAATATTCAGGCGAAGAAGGGCAAGGCGGATGCTGCCCGCGGCGCTGTTTTCACCAAGATTGGCCGTGAAATCGCGATTGCTGTGCGCGATGGCGGCGCAAACCCCGAATCCAACGGCAAGCTGCGCGACATCATTGCCAAGGCGAAAGCCAACAATATGCCGAATGACAATATTCAGCGCTCCATCAAGAAGGCGAGCGGTGAACTGTCCAACGTGACCTACGAGCAGATCACCTATGAAGGCTATGCGCCCGGCGGCGTTGCGGTCATCGTTGATACCATCACCGACAACCGCAACCGTACCGCTTCCGACGTGCGCCACTGCTTTGCCAAGAACGGCGGCAACCTCGGCACGACTGGCTCCGTCAGCTTCATGTTCGACGAGAAGGGCGTTCTGGTGGTGGAACGCACTCCCGGTTCGGACGAAGAAGAAATGATGATGATGGCGCTGGACGCCGGTGCGGAAGACATGAAGGTGGATGACGACGCCTACGAAATCTACACCGCGCCGAACGACTTCTCCACCGTCCGCGAAGCGCTGGAGAAGCAGGGCGTCACCTTCCTGACCGCTGAAGTGGACAAGATTCCGCAGAACACGGTTGCGCTGCCTGACGAAGAAACGATCCAGAAGATTCAGAAGCTGCTGGAGATGCTGGAGGACAACGACGACGTGCAGAACGTGTATCACAATGCCGAACTGCCGGAAGAAGAGGACGACGAGGACTAATCCTCCGTCGATTTTCACTGCCCCCTGCCGAGGAGTTTTCCTTCTCGGCAGGGGGATTTTTTGTCTGATTTCTGATACTATTTCCAGATTCACCTGCGCCATCTGCTTGCGCCTTTTGCAATGTCCTATTATTCCGCCCAAAACAAAAAATGCCGCAGATTTCTCTGCGGCGTTCGTGGCTCAAATAGGATTCGAACCTATGACACTTCGGGTATGAACCGAATGCTCTGGCCAGCTGAGCTATTGAGCCAAATGGTTGCGGGGGTAGGACTTGAACCTACGACCTCCGGGTTATGAGCCCGACGAGCTACCAAGCTGCTCTACCCCGCGTCATTCCATCGCTTTTATCGGCGACATTGATTATTATACCCTATTCCAACGGTTTTGTCAAGAGGGTGCGGAAAGTTTTTTTGCAGCAGAAGCAGAGGACAAAAACGCGGCTGCCGACCTTCTTTGAACCGCTCCCCGTCAAGAGGACAATGAAAAAAACAAGTTTTTTTCTGCCAAGAGCCATAGTATTCCTCGCGTTTCAAAATGCCCCAGAATCCTTCCATCGGGCCGTTGTCAATACAGTGGGCTACACGCGACATGCTCTGGGTCATGCCCGCATCTTCCAGTATGTGGTGAAAAGCATGACTTGTGTCAGCCATTTTTCATTCGGCTTTTGCGCATGAAAATCTCGGTTCAGCTTGTTTTCTGCCACATGCTGCAGACAAGATGCATTGCGCGTGCAGCCGTGACTGCTGTACTTAATTGTTGACTTGATTCCCTTCACACGGCAGATTCGCAGCACACGCTTGTCGCTCACATCAATGCCGAAGTCGTGTTCCAAATCATCCCGGATGCGACGGTAGCCTTTGTCAGACCGTTTCCCGTGAATCTGCTCCATCTTTTCCGCAATCATTTGGTTCTCTTCTTCTCTCTTGCTGAGCTTTCCCGAAAGCCATGCATAATACGCTGAACGCGAGACATGGAAGTAAGCGCAGCCGAATGATACGGGCGTTCCGTATTTTTCGTTGCACTCCTTAATGCTGGTATATTGCCTAACCTGTCTTACTTGCCCAAGGCATCCCTCCTCTCTACTTCCTTCAGTTTTTTAGCCGATGGTTCTCCATTTCTGCTATGTACAGCTGGTGCTCCAACTGCGCAATTCGGATTTGCATCTGCTCCAGTTCGCTCCGCGGTTCTTGCTCATGCTTGCGCTTGCCGCGGCGATCCTCCAGCCCCGATTCGCCCGTCTCCCTGTATTTCAGCGTCCATGTGCGAGCCTGCTGGTAGCTTATTCCATACTTCTTCGCAACTTCTCCATAGTTGTTCCCTGATTCAAGGCATTCCTTGGCTACTTGGATTCGTTCCTCCTGCGTAACCTTGTGCGTGCTTTTCATGCGGCTTCCTCCTGACATTCTCTTGAAGTCTCCACTGCTATTATACACCTTTAGCCACGCTCGGAGCTGCCTTTTATCGCGAATTTTGAACATCTCGCAGATTTCCCGCAAGCTGTAATCCCCTATCAGGTAACTTTCCACTGCTTCCCGCTTGAGCTGAACTGAATACACACGGTTTTGCTCTGCCTTTTCAAGCCCTGCTTCTCCTTCGCTTTCTATCCTTGATATCCAGCTTCGTATGCTGGTTCTACCAACTCCTAATCTTCTACTTGCCTCGCTCTGCGTCAGCTTGCCGCTTTTTACCGCTTCCACGGCTTCCTTCTTGATTCTTGCTTTTATCCTCTTTCTTCCCATATAAATATGCCCCCCTATTCTGCTTGCAGTTTTTCACTGTCCGCTTTATAGGGAGCATATCAGTTTTTTAGGGGGCGGCGGGCTTATTTCAATTCCCGCTCCTCCGCGAGGGGCGACGGGGGAAGTCATGCACAACATCATCGTTTTTGAGATTTCAATTCACGCCCCTCCGCGAGGGGCGACTATACAAAATATGGTTCATCGTAAATGGCATAAATTTCAATTCACGTCCCTCCGCGAGGGGCGACGCCGTCTCCTCATGCGTTTTCTCAATCTTATTGATTTCAATTCACGCCCCTCCGCGAGGGGCGACGCGGACGGCGTGCACGTCGGCGACCTGTACTATATTTCAATTCACGCCCCTCCGCGAGGGGCGACTCGAGGCGCAGTCATGTTTTCGCGGTTCTCATGAAATTTCAATTCACGCCCCTCCGCGAGGGGCGACTCGAGGCGCAGTCATGTTTTCGCGGTTCTCATGAAATTTCAATTCACGCCCCTCCGCGAGGGGCGACGGTTGTTGCAACTTATGCCAACACAGGCGCAAAAGCAATTTCAATTCACGCCCCTCCGCGAGGGGCGACTGATCGTTCATCGAGTTACCCCGACGTTATGATAATTTCAATTCACGCCCCTCCGCGAGGGGCGACGAACTTGGCAACGTAGAGGCGGAAGTGCAGGATGCAATTTCAATTCACGCCCCTCCGCGAGGGGCGACATTCTTCTTCACCCCCCCTTTTACACGGATTTCATTTCAATTCACGCCCCTCCGCGAGGGGCGACTATTCCACCTTGCCATTTATAAGTCCCCTTCTTATTTCAATTCACGCCCCTCCGCGAGGGGCGACATCGCGATTATATGGCGCTGGATGTGTCGGAGCTATTTCAATTCACGCCCCTCCGCGAGGGGCGACGCACGGAGGTATTGAACGGCAACAAAACGGAAATCAATTTCAATTCACGCCCCTCCGCGAGGGGCGACGTGTATCTTAATTCCCAATTTATGCATCAGGCGATTTCAATTCACGCCCCTCCGCGAGGGGCGACTTAAGCCCCGTGCTGCCCGTAAGGGTCACGCCGCACAATTTCAATTCACGCCCCTCCGCGAGGGGCGACATTCGAGGCGAAATAAAGTCCGCAGCGCGTTCATATTTCAATTCACGCCCCTCCGCGAGGGGCGACACTTGCTCGAGCAAGCCATTGTCATGGATGAACATTTCAATTCACGCCCCTCCGCGAGGGGCGACGCTCATGCGCGCGTATATAATCTAATGTAGCTTATTTCAATTCACGCCCCTCCGCGAGGGGCGACCGGAAGGGTGAGCATGGCATAGTCGTATGCCCAATTTCAATTCACGCCCCTCCGCGAGGGGCGACGGGAATTCATGGTATGCGCTGGGGGATTCGACGAATTTCAATTCACGCCCCTCCGCGAGGGGCGACGATGCTCTGAAAACATGGTGGAGGTGATAACGATATTTCAATTCACGCCCCTCCGCGAGGGGCGACATGAAGAGATGCAGCGCGTTCGGCAAAAGGCAAATATTTCAATTCACGCCCCTCCGCGAGGGGCGACCATTGTCCGCCACCATCGACGCTTCAAGGCTGCATTTCAATTCACGCCCCTCCGCGAGGGGCGACCTTTCCGTCCACGCCCTGCGCCATCGGGAAGAAATTTCAATTCACGCCCCTCCGCGAGGGGCGACTCCATGCACAGCCCTGCATGGAGGGGCTTTTTTTATTTCAATTCACGCCCCTCCGCGAGGGGCGACAAAGGACGCAACCGGACAGGATACGGCGGCACTCATTTCAATTCACGCCCCTCCGCGAGGGACGACGCGTCGGATGCGACAACGGAAAATAGTTACAATATTTCAATTCACGCCCCTCCGCGAGGGGCGACGTGGGGAAGGTGCTTTCGGGGGTAGAATCTGTTATTTCAATTCACGCCCCTCCGCGAGGGGCGACAAGAACTGAATAGCTTTGCAGTGCATCCGACGTTTATTTCAATTCACGCCCCTCCGCGAGGGGCGACGTTTCAAATCTTCTGGATACATGGATAACGTTATATTTCAATTCACGCCCCTCCGCGAGGGGCGACAAAAACTGACAATATTCACCCTCTGTTTCTGCAAATTTCAATTCACGCCCCTCCGCGAGGGGCGACCCGATGGTTGGGGTGCAGTTCTGGCAGATTGGCATTTCAATTCACGCCCCTCCGCGAGGGGCGACCTCGAAGCGTTGCAGAATACTTATATAAATCTTATTTCAATTCACGCCCCTCCGCGAGGGGCGACAAGCATATTTTTTCGCCCCCCATGTTAAAAACTATTTCAATTCACGCCCCTCCGCGAGGGGCGACCCGGCAGGTGCGGAAGGCGCTTCTGCTGAAAGCAATTTCAATTCACGCCCCTCCGCGAGGGGCGACTTGCGACATTACGAGAATTAGCAATATTTCAAAATTTCAATTCACGCCCCTCCGCGAGGGGCGACCTAACGTCAAAATGTCAGATACATTCATTATTTGTATTTCAATTCACGCCCCTCCGCGAGGGGCGACATGTCGAGCCTGAGGGAAACGCGGCGTTTTTGATTTCAATTCACGCCCCTCCGCGAGGGGCGACTTCATAGGCGGATGCCATCCCCTGCGAAAAGTGATTTCAATTCACGCCCCTCCGCAAGGGGCGACGCGAACGAGTGAGCCGCCCCGTTTGCTTCCCCGATTTCAATTCACGCCCCTCCGCGAGGGGCGACGACGTTTTCGACATCAGCGTCCGTTGCTGCTTCAAAATTTCAATTCACGCCCCTCCGCGAGGGGCGACAATAGCCGTACTTGTTCCAGAAGTCGCCAATTTATTTCAATTCACGCCCCTCCGCGAGGGGCGACTGGATTGCTACCATCACAGACGCGGCGACGGGACAGTTATTTCAATTCACGCCCCTCCGCGAGGGGCGACATGCACGGATCACGGCGAGGCGAGCGGTACCTGCATTTCAATTCACGCCCCTCCGCGAGGGGCGACAGACCGGCGCGGCGGCGGGCGGCAGTACCACGCAATTTCAATTCACGCCCCTCCGCGAGGGGCGACCGCGTGGTTGCCACCGACCCCACCAAGGGCATATTTCAATTCACGCCCCTCCGCGAGGGGCGACAGCAATCTACAATAAGGCGGATTTTCAATACGCACGAATTTCAATTCACGCCCCTCCGCGAGGGGCGACGGTGGAGACGTTTCACCCTGCGCCGCTGGTGCTATTTCAATTCACGCCCCTCCGCGAGGGGCGACAAGGACTGGTCGCCGCCATTGGCGAGGTGGATAAATTTCAATTCACGCCCCTCCGCGAGGGGCGACCAGGCGGTTTTGTCCAATGTCTACGCCGTTTTATTTCAATTCACGCCCCTCCGCGAGGGGCGACTCCTTCGTAGTTGTACCTGCCATCTTCAATCCAATTTCAATTCACGCCCCTCCGCGAGGGGCGACGAGGAAGTAGGTCAATCACCGATAGGTGTAATTATTTCAATTCACGCCCCTCCGCGAGGGGCGACCCTTTCTCCTTCCTGTCAAGGTGTTCGGTCGCTTATTTCAATTCACGCCCCTCCGCGAGGGGCGACTGCTTGGCAATCTTGGCGGATGAGCAAGCATGAATTTCAATTCACGCCCCTCCGCGAGGGGCGACGGTCTTCCGCATCACGTCCGACGCGCGGGATATATTTCAATTCACGCCCCTCCGCGAGGGGCGACCCGTGGAAGGACGAAGGAAGATGAATGAGCACAAAATTTCAATTCACGCCCCTCCGCGAGGGGCGACGCGACGTGGCAAGCGGCATTCGCGGATAAACTGCATTTCAATTCACGCCCCTCCGCGAGGGGCGACTCCAAGTATTCTGCATACCGACGGAAGAGATGACCATTTCAATTCACGCCCCTCCGCGAGGGGCGACCAGGCGGCGCATCGTTAATTACTTCCAGTTTGCAATTTCAATTCACGCCCCTCCGCGAGGGGCGACATGGGCGTAATGCTGGCGACAATGTACAACTTTATTTCAATTCACGCCCCTCCGCGAGGGGCGACCGAAAAAACACTTGATTATATGCGAGTTCGGATTCATTTCAATTCACGCCCCTCCGCGAGGGGCGACGTTTCATTATGCACACCCTTCCTTCGTTCTTCTTATTTCAATTCACGCCCCTCCGCGAGGGGCGACTTGCGCTATTGTCCGCCGGTGTTTGCAAATCATTGTATTTCAATTCACGCCCCTCCGCGAGGGGCGACATCTGCACACCGCCGGTGGTGGAATGGATAATCTATTTCAATTCACGCCCCTCCGCGAGGGGCGACCGCGCAGCCGCCTCCTTTATTAATCCATCAAAATATTTCAATTCATGCCCATCCGCGAGGGGCGACAAAAACACCGCAGCAGTTATTTGTGGCACAACAAATTTCAATTCACGCCCCTCCGCGAGGGGCGACGTTCACCGATTGCATAAAGAGCTACTACAAAAACAAATTTCAATTCACGCCCCTCCGCGAGGGGCGACTTGCCAATATTTCGGTATAGTTAAATAGTTCTTATTTCAATTCACGCCCCTCCGCGAGGGGCGACGTGGGGCGGAGCTGATGAACTGGAAGAATCTGGAGATTTCAATTCACGCCCCTCCGCGAGGGGCGACGAGCCTGTTGCAAACTCTGCCATTGTTGGGTATATTTCAATTCACGCCCCTCCGCGAGGGGCGACCGCCCAATCTATATATTTGTCCGCGCCTGTCCACTGATTTCAATTCACGCCCCTCCGCGAGGGGCGACACAAACACCTACGGCGCTATATCATATTATGTTATATTTCAATTCACGCCCCTCCGCGAGGGGCGACAAAAGAGCGGTTAATTACTGCCGAAGCAGAGCGAAATATTTCAATTCACGCCCCTCCGCGAGGGGCGACCCGGACTGAACAATAAATTTCGCGCCAGCCTTAATCACATTTCAATTCACGCCCCTCCGCGAGGGGCGACCGGGTTTTACCGCTGAACAGATTGGGAAGCTGATATTTCAATTCACGCCCCTCCGCGAGGGGCGACGAAAATCGCTACGGGAAATGTTCTGGCGTACCAGATTTCAATTCACGCCCCTCCGCGAGGGGCGACCGCGGCGTAAATCGTGCCGCCGCCGACGTGCCGATTTCAATTCACGCCCCTCCGCGAGGGGCGACTTTCGCATGAAGCGCAGCGTGTTCTTTGCGCGTCATATTTCAATTCACGCCCCTCCGCGAGGGGCGACGATATATTAAAATTGGCAATAGGGAAGCTCGAACATTTCAATTCACGCCCCTCCGCGAGGGGCGACCGGGTTTTACCGCTGAACAGATTGGGAAGCTGATATTTCAATTCACGCCCCTCCGCGAGGGGCGACGAAAATCGCTACGGGAAATGTTCTGGCGTACCAGATTTCAATTCACGCCCCTCCGCGAGGGGCGACCGCGGCGTAAATCGTGCCGCCGCCGACGTGCCGATTTCAATTCACGCCCCTCCGCGAGGGGCGACTTCCATCTGCTCCGGCTGCGCGGCCAGCTGCCGGATATTTCAATTCACGCCCCTCCGCGAGGGGCGACCCGATGGCCGCCTGCGCAATCTTCGCCGTCGTATTTCAATTCACGCCCCTCCGCGAGGGGCGACTTTGTGGGGCGTCAAGCGTTCGAGCGGTGATACATTTCAATTCACGCCCCTCCGCGAGGGGCGACGTCCAGCGCCGGAGCAGTAGGAAGTCCTCCGGCAATTTCAATTCACGCCCCTCCGCGAGGGGCGACGGGATGGGTTCGCCGGGCGTGTCGCCAATCCCGATTTCAATTCACGCCCCTCCGCGAGGGGCGACGGCGATACCTGTGCCGTCCTTGTACAGGTCAATCATATTTCAATTCACGCCCCTCCGCGAGGGGCGACCCGGCGGCTTGCGCGTCCGCCTCCACCGCTGGAATTTCAATTCACGCCCCTCCGCGAGGGGCGACGCTTGCGCCCAAATTCCGCGACGCTTGCGAACTATTTCAATTCACGCCCCTCCGCGAGGGGCGACCCGGCATGGCGGCGTTCAAGGCGCGAAATCCGAGTATTTCAATTCACGCCCCTCCGCGAGGGGCGACGGACTTGCGAAGGTAGACCACCTTGTCGCGTCCCAATTTCAATTCACGCCCCTCCGCGAGGGGCGACAAAACACATCAAAAATTTTTTTGCGTATTATCTTATTTCAATTCACGCCCCTCCGCGAGGGGCGACGCGGTGTTAATGGCGGTAGCCTGTGCCGGTGTATTTCAATTCACGCCCCTCCGCGAGGGGCGACGCACACAAAAAGCCGCTGGTGGAGCGCATGAAGATTTCAATTCACGCCCCTCCGCGAGGGGCGACAAACCGGGTTCGCTAACGATGGTTCCTTCACCCTATTTCAATTCACGCCCCTCCGCGAGGGGCGACTTATGCTTTCATCACATTCTTTGCACCACCTTTGATTTCAATTCACGCCCCTCCGCGAGGGGCGACTGTTATCCATTTGCTGACGGAGTACAACACGGCATTTCAATTCACGCCCCTCCGCGAGGGGCGACAATACTGGCTTATCCAAAAAGCGATTTTCAAGAATTTCAATTCACGCCCCTCCGCGAGGGGCGACGAGGAATTGGAACTCGTAGGAAAGATTATGAACGAATTTCAATTCACGCCCCTCCGCGAGGGGCGACCGCACGGGCAAGGAACTCGCCCTATATACGGCACATTTCAATTCACGCCCCTCCGCGAGGGGCGACGTTGATGTGGCGACAACTGAAAATAGTTGCAACATTTCAATTCACGCCCCTCCGCGAGGGGCGACGCTCGTCGCTGTGACCTCTCTGCTGATGGCATCCTATTTCAATTCACGCCCCTCCGCGAGGGGCGACGAGGGGGCGCGCTGACGCTCAACTATGGCGGTGGTAAATTTCAATTCACGCCCCTCCGCGAGGGGCGACAGTCATTTCTTCCTTATCAATGGGGCGTATGGGTATTTCAATTCACGCCCCTCCGCGAGGGGCGACCATCAGCGTATTCGGTAGGAATTACATATAAATATTATATTTCAATTCACGCCCCTCCGCGAGGGGCGACTCCGATATGATGGAAGAATATTCCAGCGCATACCAATTTCAATTCACGCCCCTCCGCGAGGGGCGACAGATTCAGATTACGCAGATTAGGAGTAAAAACATTTCAATTCACGCCCCTCCGCGAGGGGCGACAAAGAGGAAACGGAAGCAATGCGAATCGGGCATATTTCAATTCACGCCCCTCCGCGAGGGGCGACCGTGCGCCAAAGACAGAACGCGCGTTGACGGCTATTTCAATTCACGCCCCTCCGCGAGGGGCGACGCTATGAGGGTTGCAAAGGATGGGTTGACGAACTCATTTCAATTCACGCCCCTCCGCGAGGGGCGACGATCTTGTTCAGTTCCAGAATATGGCGGAATCCAATTTCAATTCACGCCCCTCCGCGAGGGGCGACTGGGGGAACTGGGTGCGTAAAATTAAAACTATTGATATTTCAATTCACGCCCCTCCGCGAGGGGCGACTTGAAACCGATTCGATTGTGGCGCAGTGGTTCATTTCAATTCACGCCCCTCCGCGAGGGGCGACTTTCTTTGTTTGCATCACGCCCAGTGATGTAGATATTTCAATTCACGCCCCTCCGCGAGGGGCGACAATCTCCGCGCGTACTACGACGAGAACAAATACATTTCAATTCACGCCCCTCCGCGAGGGGCGACACATCGGAAGCGGCTGCCGAGGTGCTGGCAAAATTTCAATTCACGCCCCTCCGCGAGGGGCGACCTTGCAGATATTTATAATAAGCCGCAGCAGCTTCTTATTTCAATTCACGCCCCTCCGCGAGGGGCGACCGTGAAGAAGCTCAAAGAAGGCATCAAGGGTATCTATATTTCAATTCACGCCCCTCCGCGAGGGGCGACCTACAACGGCGCGTTTGGGGCATCTTCTTTTGTATTTCAATTCACGCCCCTCCGCGAGGGGCGACATAATGTGGCAGATGTTTGTTCGGAGTTGGAGAATTTCAATTCACGCCCCTCCGCGAGGGGCGACTTTTCCTTTTTCAGTTTCTTTTCTTCCTTGCGAAAAATTTCAATTCACGCCCCTCCGCGAGGGGCGACGGCGAAAATGCAAGTGATTCAGCGCTTGAAGTATTTCAATTCACGCCCCTCCGCGAGGGGCGACGTAAACAGGCGGACGCTTCCTCGTCGGCGCAACCGATTTCAATTCACGCCCCTCCGCGAGGGGCGACTGGTGTACTCCTGCTGCTTGCTTTTGTCCTGTATGATTTCAATTCACGCCCCTCCGCGAGGGGCGACCCGTTGTTCTGCGCCGTCGGCTCATTGTAGGCGCTGCCATTTCAATTCACGCCCCTCCGCGAGGGGCGACGGCAAAAGATATGCAATTTCTGCAAATCTTTTGTTCAACCCTTACAAATCAGCATGGCTTAACAATAGTGCCACGCAATTTGTCGAGATTATTTTGGTGATATTTCATAGAATCATCGCTTGAATTTTGACATCACACCGCGCGAGACGGTCGGCCATTCATGTATGATTCACATGCGCTGAAAAGAGTGTTTTCAGCTTCCGCTATAACATCAGCAGTTCCCCGGCTTCAATGCGCGCAGTGCAACCAAGCACATCAATGCGCTCCTTGTAACTGTTGCCAAGGCGATAGAAGCGAACGGAGTCATGTTCTGCATCAATTGTCGCTGCCAATTGCGCCTTGAGCGCCGTCAGCTGTGCTGCATCAAGCAGGACTTCAAATACAGAGTTCTGAACACGCCGTCCATAGCGTTCGCAGAGTTTCGCTACACGCCTAAGCCGCGCTGCTCCCGCTTCGGTTGCTGTATTCACATCATAAGTAACAACAACCAACATTTTTTCACCTCCAGACAAACGGCGGATAGCAATCAAGATCCCCGCGCAAGACACGCGCCAGCATCATGGCCTGTACATAAGCAATCAGCCCAACTTGGATTTTTTCTCCGAGATACGGATGCGTGATTTCTTCCTGCTTTCGGTCACGCCATGCGGTAAGTACCGTTTTGCGCCCGCGCTCGTTCAGCATAACAGCCAGCGAATCGTACTCAAAGTCCTTATCCGTCAGCTGACGTTTGTTGAACAGAGACAGAGCCAGCCGGTCGCACAGCGGCGCTCGGAACTCTTCCAGCAAGTCCAGCGCCAGCGACGGCCGTCCCGGTCGAAGCGTGTGCAGCCATCCAGCCGCTGGATCTAAGCCTACCGTTTCAAGTGCCGCTTGAATGTCCCGCGTTTGCAGCGTGTACATAAACGACAGGACTGCATTCACTTCATTGCGCGGCGGTCGTCTGCTGCGCTCCACAAACTGGAAGGGGCATTGTGGGGAAATCATGTCGTCAAAATGCGCAAAGTAGCATTTTGCGGCAGCTCCTTCGATGCCGCGCATTTGGTCAACACTTGCGCATGTCTCCAGCTGTGCTGCATACTGGCTAATAGACTGGCAGGCTGCTCGAAGACTCTCTGCTGTTGCCGCATCCTGCGTCCGTGCCGTGCGCATCAATACATTTTTCTCGTTGAGTAGCTTTCCCACCAGGAGGTTCTGCACGAATTTCATGCGGAAGTCATCATCATCCAGCGCTTGATACTGCTTTTTTCTCAGCAGCACATTGCCGCTGACCGGCCCGCAAATGCGGCTGTAAAAGCGTCCATTCGACGATAGGAACGTCAGCGTAATCCCGTGCTCAGCGCAGAAACCAATCAGCGGTGTGGAGACTGTCATTTCCCCAAAGCACACGATTCCGTCCAGCATTACCGCTGGCACGCTTGCTTTCTCTTCGCCGCCAATTTTCACGCAGATATTCTCGTTGCGGCAGAAAAGGTAGCTGTCTGGCGTTGTCACATAGAGGGTTTCCAGTAATTTCTTCATTCCGTCTCCACCCTCTCTGCTTCAAGAAGAAGCGCCTTGCAATATTCCTTCGCGGATGTTTTTACCTTCGGCATACAGTATTCCTGCATCGAGCAACGTTTGCATTTCGGGCCGTAAGCTGCCGACGGAATCAGCATTTCGCGGCGGACTTTCCAGAGTTTCTGCACAGTCTGCCGTACCTGTTCACGCAGCGCTTCATCAAGTTCCACATCCACTCTGCGATGCGCGGTAATGTAGAACAGCGCGCCCGCCGGGATCTTCGTGTGATACATTTCCTCTAAGCACATCGCCTCCGCGCAAAGCTGAATCTTGTATTCTGATTCATCGCGTATCTTCCCATGCTTGTACTCCACCGGCAGCAGCCGCACCGGGAAATCCACTGCGGGAATCGTGCAGCCGTTTTCATCCCGCACCGCTTCAATGCAGTCGCATTTTCCGCTGATTTGCATTTCGTCCGAAAAGACACTGTTCTCGTAGAGCTTCACGAAATCGCCGCGCCGCTCCACGCGCTGTGTATGAACCCGTTCATGCTCGGCGCGACCTTTCGCCGTCTCGACATTTTCTACCCATACACGTTCATTCAGCAGCATCGCGGCGCGCCGCAGACAGTAATCTGCCTGCGACAGCCACGATAACGGAAGATACTCCTGCTCGTCATCCACGGGTAAACCAGCTTTCTCCCTGCGGCAGTTCATCCCAGACAATCTCCCCGTAGGGATTGCTCAAGAACCCCATCCGTACCCCCGCAGGCACCTTATCCAGCGCCACCTTTGCTTCATAGTCACGATAATTGCGGGGGAAATCCACCTTCTTCTGCACCGTCACCAGTTCAAAGAGTTTATGCGCCGGTGCACAGCCCAATTTGGCTTGACGTGCGCGCTGTTCAGGATTCGTATCCGTGCCTTCGTGCTTGAAGATGATGAGCGGAGAAACGACCTCCATTTCGCCCTTGCTCGCCGAACGGTCATGCTCATACATGTTGAGAATCGCCTCAAACAGCGCCTTCATATCAGCTTCATCGAATCCCGTTTCCGCTGCAAGATTCGCGCTGATGAAGCCACGCACCTCATACAGACCAAAGGGGATAATCTGCTTGCGTCCCATCGTGCGCAGCTTATCTTCAGACGCTTCCTGTTCCGCTTTCTCATATTCCTCGTAGGATTTGTCATTTCCGCCCAATGCCGCCGCCATGCGCGTGATGGATATGTCCAGCGGCAGTACCGAATCCAAACTCTTGCCGAAAGCAAGTTGAACAGGACCGCGGACTTGCCCCGCATTGGGGCCAGTAGACATCACAGCCCCAAAGGTGCGCACATCGTAGAAGAGTTCACACGCTTTTTTGCGTGCCGCATAAACCGGATTTTTTTCTTTCGCGCCTTCAATCCCCGCTTCGCGCTTTGCCAGCGCAATCTGCTTATTCAGATTCACCGCCTTCTGCACGAAAATCCCCATGCCCGGCACGCCCGGATAAGCAATCTCAATATAGTTGCGAATGCGGCGTTTCGTGGCCACGTCGGTGATAAATCCCTGCATGGTCTGCGGGTCAATCCGGGGCATGTTGCCCATATCCGGGTCGCCGTTCGGGTTGGCATTGGTGCAAGCAACATAGTACATAAATTCGTAACGGTTCTGCAGTGCCATTTTCTTATTCCTCCTCGTCCGTTTCTGCCGCAGCTTTCTGTTCTTTCTTCAATTTCCACAGTTCATTGCGTTTCCGGTTCAATTCCGCCGTCATCTGGCGATACCCCAGCGCAAAGTAAGCCTGCTGCTCCAAGTTCAGCATGGTGGGGATTTCCCCAATGTCACAAGTCACCTTATCCAGCATTTCCAGATACATTTTCAGATAGTCGCCCTTGATTTTGTCCTGGTGCGGTACGGAGAGAATTGACAGCTGCCCCAGCACCAGCGCTGGCATCTGACAAGCAGATGCATAGTAGCGCTGTACAATACCTGCCTGAACATCTCTCATTGCAAACTGCTGCATACTCGCATACACGGCGACCCACGCGCCGCAGCGGTATGCAACATTCGTATTTTCCGCCTGATACATAGCTTCTATCACGCCTTCCTTTCGATTGTTTTTCCGAATCAGCCATACTTTCAGCCATTGGCAGCACATTGCATCGGGCACGGGCGCATGTTTATCTTCTTCGCTGGCACTGGCCATTTGATTGCGAATGTATCGCAGCGCACGAACCGCCACGGAATCCGGCAGCATACTGTCCGTCAAGATTGCGTGCAGCACCGCTGGCGTAATTCCTGAAAGTTCCTTGTCCATCCGCTTGAAAACGTTCTTTTCGCTCTTTTGCCGCGGCATCAGACGAATCATCATTGCTTTCAGCGAATTAATTTTTGTGAATCCCGTTCCAGCGAGATCGACCATTTGCAAGTCATTGCGCCATTGCTGGATGCTCTCCTCCAGTTCGCCGTAATTCCCGTGGTCGTAGCTGCGAACCATGACACGCCCTGTAACGCCGGACAGCAGGAGGATGTAATACTGCGTGCTGGCTGGAATCGCGGTTGTCGCTGCTCCGCTTTCAATGCTCTCGATGCGTTTGGCTGCAATATCGCGTTTAGCATCAGGATTTGACGGTGCTTCTACCGTTTCATCAAATTCTTCATCGTCGTATCCATCATCATCTTCCGTCTGCTGTTCTGTTCCCTGATTCTTAGGATCGCCATCCAGTGCTTGCTGCATCGGGTCGCATTCCGCAGGAACATAGCAGTCAAACCAATGGACAAAGCGCATTCCCGCCAACGTTGGCGAAAGCGTTTCGCTTGACATGAGATGGTCAAGCGCCGCTTTCACCGCGTCAATTGATTCCGCAGAAACAGGCGCATTCGCCGATTGCTTTAGCCCGTACGAGCAAAATGCTGGCTTGTCAAAGCAAAACAAAGCGTCACCGCGCCCATGTCCGCCGACTTGCAAGAGTCCCTTAATTGGCGGCAGGGTAGCAACCGGCATCGTTTTTTCTCCAGTAATCAGGCACAAGCTTTCTGCCGCGCCATGCTGCGCGAACTGCTGACGAAACTCCCGCCACCATTCCTGCACCTCCGGAATTTCGACAATAGGCGTTCCTGCAATTTCAAATGAAACGCGGTCTGATGGCTTCAGCTTCAGCCGCAGCAGTTCCTGCCGGACCTGCTCACAGCAGGTTTCGTCCTCCAGCAAATGTACACAGGCGGACAATTCCGGGGCTTTCTGCGCTGCATGCTGAAGAGAAGCAAGAAAGTACCTATGCTTGAGCGTGTTGTCTTTCGGCTTTTTGCCTTCCTCTCTCTGCTCAACTTTGCTTTCCGACGTATCTTTCCAGAAGACAACCTCGTTTTTTTCTACCAGCACATTGCACTTGTCTTTGCCATTCGCCAAGCTGCCAATGTCAGGGCAAAAGTATTCATCCTCGCCGTCCTGCCTCACGCCAAGGAACGTGCCATTTGCGCCAAGGCAAACCCATGCCTTTACCGTCTTTTTCACCATGCCCGGAGGCGGCAGCAGCTGGTAACGCATGGCATAATCGTACAGCGGTCTCAGCATATCGCATCCCCCTTCAGGACTTCCGGGCTATCATAGGGCGGCACTTCAATGACGCCCTGCTTCATCACCGCATGATACAGGGACAGCCTTGTCCGCGTTTTCTTGCGAACCTCCGCGTCATGCAGGTCAAAAATGTCGTACACCATCAAGCCCAAATCCATGTCTTGCTGAATCGGCTTTTCGTTCGGGTCACTTTCAGAAAAGTACGCGACGCATTCCCTTAAGCCGAGCGCAGGCTGGCAAAAGCACTTGCCACCTTTAATTCGCCGTTCAGCCTGTGCATACAGCTGCTCCACCGTACCATGATAATCCGGCCGCGGCACAATCTGCGCGGTAATGCGGTAGCGGACATCATACAGGAAAACCGTTTGCCGCTGTGTCCGCTCATCCTCTGCGCTGATTGGTTCCATATTATTGCCCAATATGGACTTCACTTCATTGCGCCTGACGCTGATATAGCGGATAGGTTTCAGCACCTCAATTTTTGTAATCATCCAAAAAAATTCTTTAGGTTTCGCGTACACGCTTGACAGTATGCCTCGTGCTGCTGATGGTGTTGGGACTGCCTGCGAAAGCCTTTCTACTTTCGTTGTCGGCGAAGTGAAGCACGCCAAGTCACCCCAAACGGTCACTGAAATCTCCATGATTTTTCATCACCTCCATGTTCTTCTCTCTGCCAAATCAGCAGAGAGGATAGCATTATCTTTGTACTATTTCAATTCTCAGCTTGTTATCCTATCAGTGTTTCGAGCTGTCAGTACAAATATAATGTAAATCGAATGAATTGTCAATGGCAAATCTGGTATATAAGAATTTTTTCACCACATATAGTCATCATTTTTCAACTGCATCCCCGTATCCATATGATAATCATCCTTCCTGCGAAGCACCCAATAGCCGGATGGCTGCCTGCCCTCATTCCGCTTTCCCGCAAAATACAGCTGCTCCGCGTAACGGCTGAAGTCATCATTCGCATATGCAGTCACGCACAGCTCTGCAGCCTCATGCATCCACTTCGCCGTCACGCCGTTTTCCAAGGCTTCTTCCTTCAGCTTCTCAAACAGCTTGTTTTCAGGTTCATATGGCACAAGCACCTGCACGCCATCATTCTTGATGATGCGATAGTGTTTCTCTGCCCCTGCATAATCCTGCATTTGGATGGCCTCGCTCAGCTCCTTCTCCCCTTTCAGCTTCCAAAAGAGCTTCTGATAGTAGCGCTGAATGTCGCTCGGATTCATCAAGTCAATCGGTTTCTCAATATGCAATGCACTAACCAGCATTGCCGCCTTTTCATACCATGTATCAGGATATAGCCTTTCTTCATCCGGAAGGAACACAAGCACTTGCCCGCCTTCGGGATGGCGGCCGTTTCGATTGCATCTTCCCGCCGCCTGAATGATTGATTCCAGCGGGGCCAGCGCGCGGAAAACGCTGTCAAAGTCCAAATCCACCCCCGCTTCGATGCACTGCGTCGCAACCACACGGCAAGGCAAGCCGTCGCGCAGCCGCTTTTTGACTTGCTCTATCACGACGCGCCGATGCGCCGGACACAATTCCGTCGTGATGTAGAATACTGATTCCGTCTCACATACCAATTTCAGCGCATCAAACAGCTTCTTCGCGTGCTTTTTCATGTTCACTATGGTGCAGATGCTCCGCTGTTCCGCCATTTTCTGCGCAATTTCTTCCCATGAGATTCTCTCATTCGGCAAAACTCGCCATGTCACCTGAACGCGGCGAAGTTGCTGATACATATCGGCATGGTTCAGACAAATCTCCGTAGCATGCCAAGTAAGATTAGGGATTGATTGATAATCCGGCTGTGTCGCCGTAGAAAAGAGCATCGTCACATTTTTCTTCGGCAGATTGCAAAGCGCCTGAATGGTTTTGAGCGTCGCAGGAAACAATTCTGCAGGCAAGCTCTGCGCTTCATCGAAAATGATTACAGAATTCGCCAGCCGATGCAGTTTCCGAAGATTCGGGGCTTTTGCCGCAAACAGCCCCTCGAAAAATCGCACGGATGTGGTCACAATGACTGGCATATCCCAGCGCTGTGCAAACTTTCGCTGCTCTTCTGTCAGCTGCCGTTGGCTATGATCTTCCAGCAAAACGTCATCCCCAAGGATTTTCCGATATTCAATTGCATTCTGTTCCGTCAGCGTAATAAACGGCAGCACAATGATGATTCGCTGCTGACCGTTCTTGCGGCATTGGCGCAGCGCAAAATGCAGCAAGGCCAGCGTTTTTCCTGTGCCAGTAGGCGCTGTCAGGGTGTAAATCCCCGGCGCATGATCCCCCGCCCTGCCGCACGTTTCAAACAACACATTCCGCAGTGCATTGAGTTTTTTATCAGCCGTTGAGTTTCTTGCTAATTCCGCCCGATGCGCATTTAAGCGCTCCAGCCAGTTTTCCGCATCACATTTCGGCGGCTCCGGGATGATTTCTCCATCCTCTTCCGCTGATGCGGTGTAATCTGCATCCACCAAGCAAGAAAGCAGCATTCGCGACCAAAGCATCCGTTCTTCTTCCCCAAGCGTCATATTCTTGATTCCAATTCGTTTCCAGTCCGGAAGTTCCTCACGAAATATATCTCTTAGCGCCTTGTAATTCTCTTCTCCTGTCAACGCGACCTCCTTTCCCTCGTTACCTTCCAACCACTTTTGCGTTGTCATGCATTCAAGTAGCGAATACTTCAGCTGATTGTAGCAGAGCAGCGTCCCATGATGCGCATTGATGGCTTCCAAAATGGGTGCATAATTTGTACTTGCAATTTTTTCACTTATGCACTCTTTCGTTTCTTTCCCTGCGTATTTACTCGTTTTGATAAGCAGCCACCACAAAAACGCAGCGCTCACCCTTGCATGGTCTACTCTGGATGCGTTTCCTTCCAAGACATCTTGGAATTTATCTGTGAGCTTGCCAGCATCATGAACCGTTCCGGCCATTTTCGCTTCTTTTTCCATGCCCAGTTGTCTTCCATACTCTTTGCTCAATTCTCCCACCGCGCAAAGATGCTCCTTCACCTCCACCTGCTTGCTTCCGGGACGCTTCGACTTCGCGTACCACTTCTTCATAGTATCTCTCCATCTTCATATTAAATTTGAACGGTTGAACTTCATATTTAGTGTACATAAGTTCCTCTATTTTGTCAATACTCTCAATGGTAAAATTTTAAGGCAACACCGCACAAATGAGGTATCGGTCACTGGCACCATATCCCCCCCCGATATATTCACCAATTTCCCTACAAATCAATCCGAGTAATAGCAAAAGGCTCTGCCGTTCTTCCTTCACGGAAGTCTGCAGAGCCTTTTTCATCCTATAAAGTTATATTCCAGCACCCGCAAGCCATTCGCGCCATCCGACACATCAGAATAGCACGAACGCCGCGGCTGCTATCATCTTGCTACCAAACAGGCAATCCTGTTTTGAAAAAGTGCGTGTTTTCAAGGCTTTGCAGCCCTTCACATCCACTTTTTCATTATTCCCACTCTCTCAGACTTAACGCATTATGTGTAATTTACGTGTATCTGATTCCAAGTGGTGACTCTGATTCTCTGAGGCATTCCTATTCCACTGCCTGTACGGCCTCCGGTTATCATTTTGTTATCAGCGCGATAACAGGGGAGACTGTTTTGCTGTAGCAGTTTGAGAATTTCCACAAGTATAGTATAGCGCAGAACGAGTGCTGATGCAAGAGAAAAGATATTTGGCGAATAAATGCATTTGAAGTTTGTCCTAGTATATATTACAGTTTGTGAATATAAATATCAATAGCTGTGATATACCTCTGTGAATGCACAATTATTCTTACATATGCCCAGGGTGGCCACCTTGTATCAAAAACTGGTGCATATTATGTGGTATCACGCAAAAAAACAATGTGTTTATAACCTTTCATTTTGCATTGGGGCTTTCGTTTGGTCATTTGACCGTGATGGGTGCAAATCGATTTGAGTGGGTGCTTTTTTGTGCTATCGTTTTGCAATAGGAATACTGGAGTTTGAATGCAACAAAGTATAGCGTATATTCGAATATCAAGTATACTGAATTTTGAAGGTGGAGGTTATTCTGCAAGAACTGATGTTGCCTCCGCAGGTAGCTTTCTGATAGCAGTTATAACCTCGACAACCCAGCAGGGAACCTTCTCAAGCGACGTGATCTCCTTTTTTACGCGTCGGAACAACGAGAGAGCCTTGGCGTTTCCTATACCATCAATACCCAAGTTCTCTTCTAACCGATACACGAATCCCAAATAATTCTCATGAATGGCTCCATCCGGGAAATCATCATCGATATTAAAAAGCCTCAATATTCCTCGATTTTTCGCGATAGTAGCATCTTCGTCATCTTTTCCTACATTTTGATAATCACCATCAAAGATAATGAATGCAGGAATGCCAAATTCACTATATAGACGATAATACCGATCTAATTCACTTTTTCCGCCACATCGTACAATCGTCACGCCTTCAGCCACCTCATCATACCCGCATAGTGAAAATAAATACGGAAGAATAAGTACTTCGCTTTCACCCTCGACCAGAATGACCTTGCGTGCAAACATTGCCTCGCTGGATTTTTGAGAATCACCGGTATTTTCGAACGCATTGCGATATCGTTCCATAATATCTGATTTGGTTGTTTCCCGCCCATACGGAAATGGTGTGAAGCGTATCAGCTGACTTCATGGTAGTATAATTGAACGATTGCCCGCAATTGAACGATAAGATTGCCGGTTTTCCCCTCAGAAAGCGGAGCCGCCTCCATGGTCAAGTCACTGAAAATAAAAAGTTGGAATTACCCCTCATTTCTATGGATAATTCCAACTTTTTTGCTATAAAAAAGAAATGACCGAGTATGATACGCAGTATGGCGATATTGTCTTTGCACCGGATGACCTCGATGAAAACGATCCTTTTGAGGAGCTTCCATCTTAACGAAAGTACCCGAAGACCAGTGATCTGATCCTCGGGTACGATTTGCAAGTTAATGTCCCGGTCTGTTTGACAGGGGTGGTTCATTCCAGAAAAAACTGGTGCCTTTTCAGGGATCACTCGGCGGCCTGAACGGAGGCCATCAGGACAGCTGCCACCGCGGCGAAGCCCTCGTCATTGGTGGGTGCGAAGGCGATCTCCAGAATGTAGCCCTTTTCGGTGGAGAAGGCCAGGACGGAGGTCTCCCGATCGTTTTCGGTGAAGGAATAGGCCAGCGCAGGCAGCCCGTTCACCACGGCGTCCATGCATTCATAGCCATACTCCTCAGTCAGCCGCTGGGCGTACTCCTCCAGGGACATGCCGCCTACATCCACATACTGGATTCCAACGCCCTTATCCTCGCCCATGGTAAAGTAGGCGATATAGCCGGCCTCACGATCCTCGTCGGTGAGTTCCGTCTGCTTGAAGGCAGCGGGGATGTAGATCTTCAGAGCGATTTCCTCCATGGTGACGAAGTCGCCGGACAAGGCGGCCTTGGCTTCCTCAGAGGCCTCGATCTCCCCCGCGAAGTTCTCCCAGTTCAGCTCCAGGGTTTGCGCCTGCTCTGCAGAAGCGACGGCGGTACAGCCCAGAACCATCAGGGCAGCCAGAATCAGTGCGAACAATTTTTTCATTTGATTTACCTCCCGTTGTGTTTTTTGCGAATATATTTTACCATGAGCTGTATAAGAATCCACTGTCCAAAAGGATAGTTTTCTTCCGAATTGGCTGTTTGTACAGTTGAAATTCTGCATGGAACCCCTATAATAATCATATTAGGAGAGGAGGGGTTTCTGTGAAGCAGCCGCTGTCATACTGCGTGATTCCCGCTGCGGTAAAGAAAAAGCTGACAATGGCCAAGAAAAAACGGCAGACAGTGTATCTTTATGGCCCTGCCGGTTTTGGAAAGACCCTGATGGTCAGAGAGTTTCTGAAAAGTCAGCGTTACCTTTATATCAATTCTGAAAACTTCGAGGAGCTGGAGAAGCTGGTGCACGGCGCAAAGGAAGGGGAGCAAATCGTCGTGCTTGACGGAATCCATCAATTCCGCAACAGTGAAAGAAGGCAGCAGGTCCTCACCCTGATGGAGCAGAGCAATCTGTGGATATTGCTTCTGAGCCGGGCAGCGGTTCCGGCGTGGATGCTGTCCTCCTATGTCAGCAGGGGGATGCTGGTCATTGGCGAGGAGGAGCTGGCCCTGAAAACGGAGGAAGTGGGAGCCCTGGCTGAAAAGCTGGGCGTTGCCCTGCTTCAATCCGACTGTGAGGACATCGCCCGGCGCTCCCAGGGAAACGGCTATGCCATCAGGTATCTGTTCCAGAAGCTTCTGGAGGGCAGCGCGCTGACTGGGCAGCTCTATGACCATGTGGAGCGCCAATACGATGCCTATCTGGAACACGATCTGACCCGCAGTCTGGAGCCGGATGTGCTAGAATTCCTCCTGCAGGTCAGCGTGGTGGACTGCTTTAACCTGGCTCTGGCAGAACACATCACCGGCAATGCAAGGGCCTGTGCCGTCATTGATAGGGTTCGGGAATCCGGCACCCTGCTCCAACAGGACGGGGACACCTATTCCCTTCGACCCAAAGCACTTTCGGTGCTTCGGAGCTGTGCGCGCAAGCAGCTGGGCACCGAAACCCAGCGGGAGCTGTGCTACAACGCCGGATTGTACTATGAGACCCACGACCAGCTGCTTCCCGCGCTGCGGATGTATGAGGCCTGCGGAAATCAGAAACGGATCCACAATCTTCTGATCCGCAGCGCCCGGCAGAATCCCACCAGCGGCTGTTATTTTGAACTGCGAAAGTATTATCTTGCTTTGAGCCCGGAGGAGGTGGCCGAAAGCCCGGTGCTGATGTCCGCGCTGAGCATGCTTTATTCCATTCTCCTTCTGCCGGAGCAAAGCGAATACTGGTATGACCAGCTCAAGGAATTCGCATCCCAGGGGGACACTCCTTTGCACAGAGAAGCCGCCTCCAGGGTGATCTATCTGGACATTGGCCTTCCCCACCGGGATGTAAAGGCCCTGATCCCCAAGTTCCTGGAGCTGTCCAAGCTGCTGCTTTCCAGAGAAATTGTGCTTCCAGAGTTCTCTCTTACCAGCTACCAGCCCAGCGTGATGAACGGCGGCAAGGATTTCTGCGAATGGAGCAAGCGGGACAAGGAGCTGGCACTTCTGATTGGGAAGCCCGTTTCCATGCTCCTGGGAAAATACGGAAAGGGTCTGGTCAACGAGGCTCTGGGAGAGAGCTACTTTGAAAAGGGAACCGATGATTTTGCTGTCCACACATACCTAAGCAAGGCTTTTCTGGAGGCAGAGAGCAACGGGAAGACAGAATTGCAATTCGCCGTGGTGGGCATCCAGACGCGCATGAGCCTTTTAAACGGCGCACCGGGCATTGCCAGGGAGCGGCTGGAATCCATCCGCAAAAAGGTGGACAAGGGGGATTCCCCGGCGCTGCTGGAAAACATGGATGCCCTGGGCTGTCGAATCAGCTTGTACGAAAACGATGCGGCGGCCGTTGAAAAATGGATGAAGCAGGCCCCGGACGAAATCCAGGAGTTTTATACGGCAAACCGCTACCTGTACATGACCAAGCTGCGCTGCTATCTGCGCAGGGGGGACTATTCCAGCGCACTGTCCCTGGCTGAGCAGCTGCTGTTTTATGCGGAGCAGTACCGCCGCCCCTATCTGATTATGGAAACCAGTCTGTTGAAGGCGGTGCTGTATAGACTGATGGGTCATCCCTGGGAGGAGCTGTTCCTGAAAACGCTGAATATGGCCTATGAATTCCGCTTTGTGCGAATCATCTCCCTGGAGGGCAGGGCGGTGATGCCCCTTCTGAAGGAGGTAAAGGCCCGCATGTCCGACGCGGAACGGCCCAAAAAGGAGTGGTTCCGGCAGATCTACACCGAGGCGGAACGGATGGAAAAGCTCTATCCCGAATACCTGACCGCATCGCTGATCTCCAAAAGCGATTTCAGTGAGCATGCGGTGCAGATCCTGAAGATGCTGGACGAGGGCATGACCGTGAAGCAGATCTCCGAGGCGCTCTTCCTTTCGGAGTCCACCGTGAAATACCACACCGTGGAAAGTTACCGCAAGCTGGGCGCAAAGGGAAAGCTGGATGCCCTGCGAAAGGCCCGAGCGCTGAAAATCATCTGACGATGTTCTTTGAAATGCGATATGCAGAAATATTCGATATAGGAGAGATATGTATGAAAAAGAAACTTGCAGCACTTCTTGCACTTTGTATGCTTTCAGTCACAATGACTGCCTACGGAGGCGGCAATGCTCCCACCAAAACCACAACCGCTGCACAAACAACGAAGATAAAATCAGACGAGAAGGACAAAACAGGAATAACGGACATCGGCGTTTCGGTATCACTTGACCCAAACGGCGGGCTCAATATCCAAAGAAATACAGCAGCGTCTGTGCCTATGGGTGAAAACGGCACCTGGACTGTTTTCGTTTACCTTTGCGGAACAGACCTTGAAAGCGACGGAGGATGTGCTACATACGATTTACAGGAAATGCTTGACGCTTCTACAAGCAGCAATGTCAGGTTTGTCATTCAGACAGGAGGAACTGCTCTGTGGCAGAACGAGGTCGTAGGCTCGGATGGGATATGCAGATATGAGATCTCGGACGGTGAGATGTATATACTTGACGAACAGCCTTCCGCTTCAATGGGTTCTGCCGATACACTTTCGGATTTTCTGAAATGGGGTGTCAATCACTGCCCTGCCGCAAAAATGGGGCTTATCTTCTGGAATCACGGCGGCGGAAGTATTACGGGAGTATGCTTTGATGAACTGTCCCAGGACGACAGCCTTTCGCTGATTGAGATCGATTCCGCACTTTCATCGGTGTCGGCTAAAATGACCGATCAATTTGAATTCATCGGTTTTGATGCCTGCCTGATGGGTACTGTTGAAACGGCAAATATCCTTGCAACCTATTCAAGATATATGTACGCCTCTGAGGAAATAGAACCCGGGTACGGCTGGGACTACACCGCCATAGGGGATTTTCTCGGTAAGTATCCGACTGCCGACGGTGCAGAGCTTGGAAAGGTCGTATGCGACAGCTTTTATGAAGCCTGTGCGGAGATAGATTCGGAATCCGGTGCTACACTTTCTGTTATTGACCTTTCCAAAATTGATGATGTTATTATAAGTTTTAACGATTATGCCAAAAGTCTCTATGAAGCATCCGATGATAATTCCGTTCTTTCGGCTGTTGTCAGAAGCATTAAGAAAGCCGATAATTACGGCGGAAACAACAAGTCGGAGGGCTATACCAACATGGTAGATCTTGCGGGTATCGTCCAAGCGGGTGCAGAATATGCCGAGGGTGCCGACAAGGTATTATCCGCGATTGACAAAGCTGTCATCTACAAGCGAAACGGTTCGGATCATTCCGATGCCTGCGGACTTGCAGCATATTATCCTTTGGAGCTTCAGGGTTCTTCCGAGCTGAAAATTTTCGGAGATGTGGCAATAAGTCCCTATTATCTTTCATTTGTTGACAGAACCGTTTACGGAAGCACGAACAGCGGAAACACGGAGAATTATGACAATTCATCTGTTCTTGACCTTTGGCTCAGCACCGATGAAACCGATGATTACTCCGATTACTGGGACAATTACGGCGAATGTGAAGCAACGGGTGACAGTCCGTTTATCGTATTCTATGACAAACCGCAGCTTCTTGATGACGGTACATACGGCTTCTCTCTTACCGATGAATCTCTTGAATATACCGCAAGCGTGCAGGCGTGCGTTTATATGCTTTCGGAGGATATGGAGGACATTATTGAGCTTGGACTTAGCGTTGATATTATCCCCGATTGGGAAAACGGTATTTTTACGGATAATTTCGATGGTTACTGGTTCTCTCTTCCCGACGGTCAGATACTTGCGGTATATGTTGTTGACGAGTGCGACGGATATGACATTTATACCTCTCCCGTTATCATAAACGGCGAAGAAACCAACCTGAGAATTACTCATGATTACACAAACTGTACGGTTTCCATTGACGGAATATGGGACGGTATTGACGAAAACGGTATGGCAGCAAGAAATATTTATGAGCTGAACAGCGGTGACAGGATAACTCCCATATATTATGCATATGCCATAGATAGTGATGATGAATATTACTATTACGGTGATGAATATGTTGTTGAAGGCGAGCCGGAAATATTCTTTGATATGCTTTATGACGGCGAGTATCTTTACGGATTTTCTATTGACGATATATTCGGTGATTATCTCATAACCGATTTTGTGAACTTCACTGTTGACGGAGAGAATATTTATTACAGCGAAATATCATAACGATAATGCAGGGGAATACTGTGTTCTATCTCGCTGCTTCTCAAACTGCTTTAGGGGGACATAAAACCTATTTTTATGTATACCATAATATGCCCATAGAAGCCAGCACAAATTCCTTCAAAACGCCTATTTTTAAGGGCTACAGCGGTTGCGTGCTTTTCGGAATAATAGTGGTTATCGCAAATAATATATTATCTCAAAAAGCATCCGAAAACTTAGCTGCTACAAGGCTTTTCGCCAAAACAATTTGACATAATATTTTGTGCCGGAAAGAGGATTGCCCTGCCGCAACGAGCGCGAGCAGGGCAGAATTTGAGATAATAATTTGCCGGTTAATCAAGACCATACAGGCGCTTCAGCAGCTCCTCATCGGTAATCTGGTATGCTGGTTGCCTGGCGCTGGCAGATAATCCCGTTATCACCCTGCTGTGTTCCATGGCCTTTTCAATGGCCTTGCGCTTGTGCTCTGTATCCGCATAAGCATAAACGAGCGTTGTGGTTGGATTCCTGTGACCAAGCCATTGCGCCACAAGTTCCAGCGGCATGCCATGCTGGTACAGATGCATCGCCCGGGTATGCCGCCACATATGAGGATGAATATGTTCCGGCACTTCCGGGCATTTCAACCGGGCAGACTCTCTGTATTTGTCCATCCATGCCCGCACGGTTTGCGCGCACATCTTCTGCCGGCCGTTCCTGTGGCTGGTAAAGAACAGCAGCGCGCAGGATGTCAACGGCTCATCCGGGTGAAACTCCTCCAGGTATCTGTACAGCAGGGACACGGTTTCTTTTGCCAGAGGAACCGTGCGGATGACGCCGCCTTTGCCGAGAAGTGTTGCAGTCGGAGTCGTTGTGCTGAGCCGCAGATCAGAAAGATGCAGCTCCAGCAGCTCGCTAATCCGGACGCCGGTGTCATACAGGACGGTGAGCATGGTCTGGTCTCTGCGGCCTTTGGCAGTGGATACATCGGGTGCTGCAAGGATGGCCCTGGCTGCGTTTTCAGTCAGGTATTCCACCTTGGAAAACGGATCATCCTTCTGTGTCTTGATTCTGGCTACATCCAACGCTGTTGCAACGTATTCCGGATTGCAGGCCGAAGCGTAGGAAATGAATGCCCGCAAGGCGGCAAGCCGATTGTTTCTTGTGGCACGAGTGCAGTTTTGCTCTGTTTGCAGATGATTCAGATAAGCATTGAGCGAATCCGCATTCATCATATCAAATGTGACAGCAGCCAGTTTTGTTCCGTTCCTATCTGCCAGATAGGTGAGGAACTGGTTCAGCGCCTGTCTGTAATTTGCAATGGTGCATGGACTGGCCCTGCGCTCTGTCGGAAGATACACGCCAAGCCAGTTCTTAATCAGCATGAATAAGCGTTCGTCTGCCGGCTTCTTCAGTCTTGCCATAGCTCTACCCCCGGAAGGATGTCACCAATTTCTTCCCAGTTCATGCCGCCTGCCCTGACCAGATGCTCCGGTAAAAGATGGATATAGTATGCAGTAGAGGAAAGCCTTGCGTGCCCCATGTACATCTGGAGATAAGGCAGCATGGTATCAACCGGCTTTCCCTGCTCAAGCCAGCGGTGAATGGCTGCTGTGGCAAAGCGGTGACGAAGATCATATACGCGCACACGAGGCAGGAAGTCTGCAGGAATGGCAGGATTGGCCTCGGCAAAGAAGCGGACAAGGTTCGCCTGGAAGAAGGTCGCCGGATACTCCCGGCCATGCTTTGAGGGGAAAAAGAATTCCGTATCCGGAAAGCATGCGTTCAGCAGGCTGCTGTATCTGGCTGCCAGCGTCCTCATGTCATCCGACACCACGACGATTCTGCTTCTGCGTTCTTTGGAGCATTCAATGGCAATCTCGCCGACATGGAGATCCACATGCTTTTTTCTGAGCGTGCGTCCTTCGTTTGGACGCAATCCGCAGGTGTAGATCAGTCGGTAATACACGCTGAACTGAATCCGCTGAAACGGGTTCCCGTGCTTCCCGTTTGTGTCAATGACATGAAAGAGGCGAGTCAAATCATCATCCGAGAAGATGTAAGGAACGAACAGTGTCCGTCCGCAGGCGAACCTGTTGTGCATCATGAATGCCGGTTTTCCCACGTTGTTCAGATACCGGGCAAATCCGTTCATAAAGCAGATGCGCTGGTGAATGACAGCAGGCTCCTTCTTCATGACCGGTCTCAGCCATTCGAGAATCAACCACTCTGTCAGTTCGCTGCATTCGGGATGTTCATGTGCGCAGAAGGTATCGAAGCTCCTGGCGCGTGGCAAGTAGCTTGACTCCGCGCCGCCGCTGACAACCATGAGGTCAATCATGTTGTCAAGATCCTCGGCAAAGGGACTGCAGAATCCACGCCGACTCACAGCAGCTCACTCCTTTCCACCTCAATGCCGGAGAAATCCATTGCACAGTTCTTCAGCTGCTTTGTGTTGAGCACAAGGTACTGCTGAACGGACTGAACCTGTGAATGACCAAGAATCTGTGCAATGGTTTCCGGCGGTGTGCCCGTATTCAGCAGGTTCCTGGCCAGATGCCGCCTGAAGCCGTGAAAGCCTTTTCCGTCAAAGGGCTTGCGCTCAACGCCTGCTTTCTGTTGGTATGCAATAAGCATATCGGCAATAGAAGTGGCGTTGGTTATGGCCGTCTTTGGTGGAGAGCAGCGCAGAAAAACCTCCTGATACCCGGATGCAGCCGGTCTGAAGTGGAGAATGTACTGCTTCAGCGCTTCACCGGCTTCGGGCAGGAGAGGAAGAGAAACCGTCCTGTCGGTTTTATCCTGCGAGAACGAAATCTCTCCTTTTCGCCAGTCAATATCCGTGAGCTTCAGACGAATCACATCGCACGCTCTGATTCCGGTTGTCGCTGCGAGAAGAATAATCGCCATGTTCCTGCAGCCGGATTCCGTTGTGGTATCAATGACGGACAGAATTTTCCTGAGCTCTTCGTCGGTGATATAGCCCTGAATGGGCATTTCCCGGTGAATGGTATAGGAGAAGATGCCTTCTGCATCCGGCGCTGGAATGGACTCCTGCTTCAGAAAAAGATGGAAATGTCTGAGGTAAAGAAAGATGTCGTGCAGGGTGGCGTTCTTCACTTTCATCGCGGTCTTCATGATGAAGCTGCGCACATCTTCCATGCTGACATCTGCGAGAGAGGCATGTCCTTCGCTGCTGAAAAAGCGCAGATACTTCCTGACCACCCAGTCCGCATCGTTGACAGTGTTCTCCTTGTAGTTGGCGTGATGGATGAATCTGTCCAGAACACTCTCGAAGTACGGCGGCAACGGTTCGGGTGTTCGTTTGTTATGGGTGACGATGCTCAACTCGCCAGTCAGAGCGTATTCTTCCAGACGGCGAACCGTTGTAGAGAGATGCAAAAAGAATACTCTCGTTACTGTGCCCTGTTCATACCTGATTCTGTAGGATGCAAGGCAAGCATCCGTGACTTCTGCACTGAAGATGCAGATGTGTTGACTGCGGTAGTAGCCGCGAATGATGCTCAGATACTTCGACATGTGTCCCCACACATATCGCTTTGAGTAACCCATTCGGACGGCTTCTGTCACCAGTTCTGAGCAAATCTCGCCAATCGTGCGTTGCTGAAAACTCATTGGTCGATCCTCCTCATCTTGGTCAGGATTTGTCCTGCCAGGAAGATTATCCGGTATCCCTTGAATTCCAGCAACGCCCAAATATTATGTCAAAAAACAAAGCGAGCGGCGTGCGTGTACCTTCTTACGGAGGCGATGGGTACAAAATATTATCTCAAAAAAGAAACGCGGAAAGGCTTGTGGGTCAAGCCTTTCCGGTGAGAATTTGAGATAATATATTATTTGCGATAACTGCTATTATGCCAAATTTGAGATAAAACTCGCAAGCAGGGCAAAGGTAGCACCTTTTGCACATTGCTTGTTGGGAGGCTCTGCCCCCAAGCCCTTTTACCAGATCTTACGATCTGTGGTTGTGGCGTCTTACTGCGCCCGACAAAGTGCAGCACCGCAGCATAATCTGAAATAAAAGACGCCTCCGCGCCGGCAAACGGTGAAAACCAGCTCCGGTACGGAGGCATTGTTATCGTTCTATACGATCTCCTTTGCGGTGATATTGATCTGTTTGCGGAGTGTCCCGGATAAGTATTTTGTAGTTATACCGGATGTGCTTCAGGTCTGTCAGCTTCGATTTGAGCTCTGCCAGGTCTGGCTTGTATGCATCAAGCTGCCCCTTCAGCGCAACGTATTCCGCTGTCAGCTCCTTCAGCGTCGGCAGCTTGCCGTCATGAAGCTCATAGACGGCTTGGGCTTTTTTATGCGCTTCGATTTCTGCGCGATGCTCCTGATAGAATTTTGCAGACCAGCCGGATTCGCGAAATTGAGTGTATATCTCTTTCGTCCGGCGGTAATCACGGATGGCTTGACGTTGACAATTGATTTCTTTCATGCGATTCTGTGCCTGTCGGATGAAGGCTTTCTTTTCTTCATAGGCAGACTGCAGATCATCAATCTGCTTTTCCAGTTCTTCCAGTGATCCGATGTGATGCTCTTTCAGGAAGATGACCGTTTGGGATATTGCATCGATGTTGTTACGCTCAGCCCATACCTGATAGCCTTTGCCCTTTCCTGCGCGGAGCTTGTTTTCAATGTCGATCAGCCGCTTGATCTGACTTTTGGAATAATCAGCGCGGGGAGTTTTCGGAATGTGCACATGACCAGCCGCCAGCGTTTGTCGCAATGTATCCTCATCATATTCCGGGCCGAGGCTCTTCAACCGGATATAGCGTTGTCCATCCGGCGGCTTGAGGCTGATATGGGCTCCGCACTTGATGCGGCATCCGGCATCTTCCAGCATCTGCATAAAAGCATCGAATCCGTCTGGCCGCTGCCGGAGAGCGGCATCAATCATGATTCGCAGATCATCCCGGTGACTACTCTTTTTCAAATTGCCCGCCCACTTGTCATACGGGACAGCTTTATCCTGCGGATTGCAGATGACTGATAGTCCATTTTCCTCACACAGCGCATCGCTGATCTGCACCAGATCCTTGGCGGATCTTTTTACATCCCTGTATTTCTGCTGACCGTCCAGGCTTGTAGCGCAGAGTATGATGTGGTTGTGGAAGCACATTTGTCAAGGACTTTTTTCACATTGTTTATCAAATGTGAGTCCATCAGAAAAGCACCCAATCTACCATCGGAACACATTGTTCCAAGGGGAAAATTGAGTGCTTTTCGTAAAAATGTAGACCAGGGCGATATTCGATTCCATGGTTTGACGCATAGGCGTGGCAAAAACCGTTTCCCACATGAAATGGTAAGAAAACTAAGCGACCTTCATGATGATCGGCAAGTCACTCAATTATATGACAGCTCCGAAACAGTCATATAGTAATCCACATCGTTTGAGTATGCAACCCGTTCATCCTGATCGTAACCCTGTGCATAGAAACCAGGTGAAAACAAGCCCTCGCCGCGTTCATTCGCCCACCAGATTTCTGAATCTTCAACCTCATGGGTCCATGGAAGCTCTTTTGTCAAGGGCTTTTTCAACACAATCAAAAGAAAAGTTACTTTTGCCTGGATACCCCATATCAAAAGCCGCGGTCTTTTTCAAGGCTGCGGCTTCCGTTTACGGTTTTGCAGGCTTTACCCACATAAGTTTTATAACATTGATGTACATACATATCGACCTTGGTGCCGTGTACAGTATACTGGTGAACACGAATTACTGAAACAAACCATCAACAAATGCGTTATAAAAGAAGAAGCGAGACACTTTATCCTGATGAATATTATCGCTCGCACACACAAAAACATTATTGACCGATCGGTTAAGTCCGATAGAGAAATGCTTGTTATTCGCCTGCTTCTGTTCAAAATCCAGGAATACATCATAGGGCGTTGTATCTTCCACACCACCCATGCAGTAATAGTACAAAACGACTATCGATTGATTTCACACAAAAAGTTTAAGGATACCCCTTATAATTGCGCCCAAACCATCCACGTCATCCCCGTTGACCAAAATTTCGAGAAAGAGCGCAATTCAAGCGCACTGTTTGCACGCGAAATAAACCTCGTTACGCAACCTTCATTCGATTGC
>OLVO01000548.1_pt1 | contig 43414 bp, 31 predicted proteins | sample 1672571 | NCBI WGS metagenome assembly OLVO01 (sample SAMEA3136700, study PRJEB25190) | human gut metagenome | biome: human gut; feature: human-associated habitat; material: faeces | place: Austria | collected 2013
CAATGTAGGAAAGAAACGTGGCAACGAATACAGACCTGACGGAGCAGTAGAGCTACGAAAAGAAGAAGATAATTACGTCGTTACCCAAATAGAAGATGGAGAATGGATGAATTATACTGTAAGTATTCCTACCGATGGAGATTATACCGTTTATCTTGTTTATCAATCAAAAGGAAATTCTTTATTGTCCGTAGCTTCTGATTCGGAAGTAAAGACAGAACCCATGCAATTACCCAGCTCTGTACAATGGACGGAAAGAGAAATAGGAAAACTCACTCTTCCCGCAGGAGCTTGTGTACTTCGTTTACAGATAGAGCAAGCCGGAGATAAACTCGAAATTCAGAAAATAATAGTAAAGCAGGATAAGGGGATTTGATTTTTCGTTCGTACTTAATATAGTACTACAAAAAAAGATGGCCATGAAAATTCGAATATGTTTGTTAATCATACTAATGGGATTATTGTATCCGGGTTATATTAGCTCGCAAGAATCCCCTTATGTATTCCGCCAGATTGGAGTTGTCGAAGGATTACCGGATAACTATGTAAAAAGCGTTTTCCCCATTCCCGACGGACGTATCGGTGTGCGAAGTACTGTGTTATTAAGCCTGTATGATGGTGCGAACTATTCAAATTTTCCTTTCAATATTCATGGCGAATATTCGATAGCATATAACCATATTATTCCCGAACAATATATTGATGCCGACAAACGTTTGTGGATGAAAGAACGCAAGAGCCTACGCGTCTTCGATTTGACTACCGAACAGTACATCTATAACGTAGATTCTTTATTTCAACAATTCGGCTTAAAGGATAAAGTGGCGGACCTGATTATTGATTCAGAGAAATATTGTTGGTTTCTGACGCCGGGTTCCTCTGTCTATATGTACGATGCAGAGACAAAATCAATCGAACAGGTTTGTAGGAATGATGAGTTTATGGAATACTATGGAGGATTACTCGGAGTAGAAAGTCATGGAAAATACAGTTGGATGGTTCATCAGAAAGGGGCTATCCGTTGCTACGATTTAGAAAAGAAACGTTTCGTGCATCAACTTGATTTCCTGAAAGACCAACTGAAACCGGATGACCGTGTGGTTTTGAAGATACTCGATAATGGTGACTTTTGGTTGATGTGGGATCGTGGAGTAGGCTATTATGATGTCTATAATAAAAAATGGAACCAAATTTCAGGTATCCAACTCGGACACTATTCATGGTTTACTTCTATGGACGTGGATAAAGGCGGAAATGCATGGGTAGGAACCGTTATCGATGGATTCTATGTCATTGATATGCACAATTTCTCTGTAACCCGGACACTGGATATTCCTTTATTATCAGGTAATACAGTACGAAACGGTATTCAAAGCATCTATTGCGACCGGGAAAATAATTCCGTTTGGATAGGACTTTATAATCAGGGAATGTGTTATTATCATCCCAGCATGAATAAAATAGTGCTGTACAATAAGAAGATGATAAATGGCGACTGGAAAGGAGAGGAAATCCGCTGTATGCTCGAAACATCTAAAGGAGAAATTCTGATGGGTACTACGCAGGGTGTCTATCGCTATGAACCGGAGACTAAAAGCATGAACAGATTCTATCATGAATTCAGTCAGAAGAATTGCCGTGTACTTTATGAGGACAGCAAGAAGCGTGTTTGGGTCGGAACATACCACGATGGGCTCTACTGCATAGATCATGGAAAGGTACAATCTTACGATTATCCCGATACGGATTATCAGAATGAATTGGATTTCAGTAATATCCGTGTCATGGTCGAAGATTCTTCATCATAATAAGGATTTGGCAGGAATCTTACATCCTGAACAATATCCGAATCTCTTGGAATTCCATATTTGAAGCCAAATGACATAATGGTAATGATAAAATTCCCATATTCCATATTCTGCACAAAGATCTTATCCAGTTCAGATTTAAACTCCCGAACCAACAAATTCGTTGTGTCTATGATATAATCGGCTTCATCCTTGATAAAGCCGATCAGTTCTCTTTCTTTTTTGATACCATCTATGATCCTTCCGTTCTTTGCAGATAATGGATGATTTCTTCTTGTTTCCTTGAACCGTTTTACCAGCTTCTCATCTGAACATTCCATAAACAGGATCTCATACTGGTATCCATTTTCTTTCATATCATTTAAGCAGGCATTCAACTGGCTTAACGCTCTTCCACTCCGGATATCGACACTGATCGCCACATCATCAACCTGAATCTGTTCATCATATGCAATTTCCGCAAAACGCTTAATAAGCTGGATTGGAAGATTATCCACACAGAAGTATCCTGCATCCTCCAGCGTTTTCATCGCTGTTGTCTTTCCTGCGCCGCTCATTCCTGTCACAATTACAAATCTCATCCTAGAATGCCCCCAGTGTCTTTATCTCAAGCTCCAGATCCACACCGGAACTGTCTTTTACTTTTTTCTTTACATCGTCTACCAACTGCATGACATCAGCCGCCGTTGCGCCGCCTTTGTTCACCACAAAACCACAATGCTTCTCTGATACCTGAGCTCCTCCTACAGTATAACCGCGAAGGCCCGCATCCATGATCAGTTTTCCTGCAAAATATCCCTCCGGTCGTTTAAAAGTCGATCCTGCCGACGGATATTCCAGTGGCTGCTTTGAGATTCTTGCTTCTGCCAGCCGTTTCATCTCTTCATCTATCTTATCCATATCTCCGGTCTGAAGTTCAAATACAGCTTCCAGCACAACCAGACCATCCTGTTCTGCCTTACTGTGGCGGTAGCCAAATTCCATATCTGCACCCGCGATCTCATAGATCTGTCCATCCTGATCCAGCACCTTTACAGATGTGATAATATGCTTCATCTCTCCGCCATATGCTCCTGCATTCATATAAACAGCACCACCAACGCTGCCCGGTATACCGGATGCAAATTCCATTCCGGTCAGTCCGTGCTGTTTTGCTGTTACAGCAGTTTTGATCAGGGACGCACCTGCCTGCGCAGTGATCCTTGTTCCTTCCACCGTGATCCTAGACATTCCATCTGCTATATGAATGATCATTCCACGATAGCCATCATCTGATACCAGTAAGTTGCTTCCATTTCCCATAATAAAAAACGGAACGTTTTCTTTTTTACAGAGGTCTGCAAGCTCTGCGATCTGCTCCGGTTTCTCAGGTTCAGCAATAAAATCTGCTTTTCCACCGATCCGGAAGGTTGTATATCGGTCCAAAGGTTCTTTTGTTTTTATTCTGTTTTCTCCTGTGATCGCTGCTGCGCTCTCATAAAACGATGTCATATAATTTTAAACTCCTGACCTGTTTTTATTCCGGATTCTCAAGAATCTTATAAACCTGATAGACAAAACAAAGCCTTTAACATAAGGTTTTGCATGCTGTTCCAGTTGATTTCTCAAAATCTCAAACACTACCACACAATATCATACATTAAAGGCTTTTAGAATTCAATATTAAAAATGTATAGAATTTTCAGGGCGTTTCAACCCGATTTATGTAATTTACACATAGTTTACTTAATAGTTTTTTACTGATTCAGTATACTGCACGCACCACCATACATACCCGCATCGTTACCAAGTGTAGCAAGTGCAAACTTGGTCTGTCTGCATGCATGAAATGCATATTGTGCAAAATATTTTGCAGTTGTATCGATCAGGATATCTCCTGCTCTGGATACGCCACCACCGATTACGAAGATTTCAGGATCTACTACACATGCGATCTGGGCAAGTGCTTTTCCAAGAACCTTTCCATGATTTTCTACCAGTGTTGCTGCAAGTTCATCACCTTCTTTTGCTGCATCAAAGATCTCTTTTGCTGAAATGTACTGGATCTGACGAAGCTTGGATGGCTTGTCTGTTGTATTTAAAATGATCTTTGCCATACGAACGATACCGGTTGCTGATGTATACTGTTCCAGACAGCCCTTGTTACCACATCCGCATACTTCTGTCTCGTCGTCATTTACGCAGATATGTCCGATCTCACCGCCTGCACCATTGGTTCCTGCGAGCATCTTTCCATTTAAAATAATACCGCCGCCGACACCGGTTCCAAGTGTTACCATTACGATATCCTTATGGCCTTTTCCGCCGCCCTGCCACATCTCACCGAGCGCTGCCATATTTGCATCATTTCCGGCTTTTACAGGAAGGCCCAATAATTTGCTGAGTTCTTCTTCTACATTGAAGATTCCCCATCCAAGGTTTACACATTTGATAACCGTACCGTCTGCCTTTACAGGACCCGGAACACCCATTCCAACACCTGCTACATCAGACTTCTCAATCTTTTTCTCTGCCAGTTTATCTTCAACAGATGCTGCGATATCGCTTAAGATATATTTTCCACCTTCATCTGTTCTTGTTGTGATCTCCCATTTCTCAACCATCTCGCCCTGTGTTGTAAACAGACCGATCTTTACGGTTGTTCCTCCGATATCTACTCCAAATACATAGTTTGCCATTTTCTACTGCTCCTCCTTATTTGCATTGCCCTTCATAATATTCTGCGTCACTCTGTTATATAATTCCTGTGCCGCATTATATCCCATCTTCTTCTGTCTGTGGTTAACCGCTGCAGATTCAACAATGATCGCGATATTTCTGCCCGGACGAATCGGGATGTTATGACTTACGACTTTATTTCCAAGAAATTCCGTGTACTGGTCTTCCAGTCCCAGACGGTCATACTCCGTATCCTTGCTCCACTCTTCCAGATTGATAACCAGATCGATGTTCTGATCCAGCTTTACACATTCTACACCAAACAGTGATTTTACGTCAATGATTCCAATACCACGCAACTCGATAAAATGTCTGGTAATATCCGGTGCACGTCCAACCAGCGTCGCATCACTGACCTTCTTGATCTCAACTACATCATCTGCAACCAGACGGTGGCCTCTCTTGATCAGCTCCAGAGCGGCCTCCGATTTACCGATACCACTCTCACCCATGATCAGAACACCTTCGCCATATACATCGACCAGTACAGCATGTACGGATATTCTTGGTGCCAGTTCTACATGGAGCCAACGGTCTACCTCATGTACAAATGCAGATGTAACGGCACTTGATGTGAGGACAGGCACTCCGTGCTTCTTTCCTGCTTCTATAATAAATTCATATGGTTCCAGATCTCTGCAGAATATCAGACACGGCGGCTTATATGAGAAAAATTCATTTATGATCTTGATATTTTCCTCTTCTGTATGCATCGCTGCAATATAGGCATGCTCTACATTTCCGCATATCTGGATACGTCCTGCATCGAAATGTTCAAAGAATCCTCCGAACTGTACCGCCGGGCGGTTCATACCCGGATCCTGGATCAGTACCTTATCGGTATCGATCTCCGGTGTATAATTCTTCAGATTCATTTTCTCTATGAGTTTGGATACTGTTATACTATAAACCATCTTCTCCTCCTGTTTTCCCTAGTTTCAGTTCTTGTTTCATTATATTCTACAACCTATTTATCGTCAATTCATCAATTCATTTTTTCCGGAAAAAAGCCCCCTGTTTTCTGCTTCTTATGTTATACTGATTTCTATATGTGAATCTGCTGTTTTTAGAATACGCAGCGGAAAGGATATGAATTCAAGGATATGTTTGATTTTGAAGAAGAATTAAAAAAACTGCCTCATACACCGGGTGTCTATCTGATGCATAACAAGACCGATGAAATCATCTATGTCGGCAAAGCCATTGATCTGTATAACCGGGTACACCAGTATTTTCAGTCAGGATATAAACGCTCACCTAAAATCGAAAAAATGGTCAGCCACATCGCGTGGTTTGAATATATCATCTGCGAATCTGAAATTGAAGCACTGGTGCTGGAATGTAATCTGATCAAAGAACACCGTCCGCACTACAATACAATGCTTACGGATGACAAAAGCTATCCATACATCAAGATCACAGTCAACGAGGATTTCCCTCGTATTCTGTTCTCGCATCAGATGCACCGGGATCATGCCAGATATTTTGGTCCTTATACTAATGCAGGTGCTGTCAAGGATACCATTGATCTGTTAAAAAAACTATATCATCTGCGAAGCTGCAACAAAAAGCTGCCACAGGAAACAGGGCTGGATCGCCCATGTCTGTATTACCACATCGGACAGTGCAAGGCTCCCTGTCAGGGTTACATCTCAAAAGAGGACTACAGCAGACAGGTGGAACAGGCAATCCATTTTCTGACCGGGCATCACCAGCAGACGGTAAAGGAACTGGCAGAAAAGATGAAACAGTTGGCAGCCGATATGGAATTTGAACAGGCGGCAGAGGTTCGTGATCTGATCGAAAGCATCAAGCACATCGCATCAAAGCAGCGTGTTGACAACACAACAACCGATGACCGTGACGTGATCGCGATGGCTACCAACAACATGAACGAAGGCGTTATCTCGGTCTTTTTCATCCGAAACGGCAAGATGATCGGCAGAGAACATTTTCATATGACCGGTGTGCAATCGGAATCTTATGGAGATATTATGGCTGCATTTTTAAAACAGTATTACGCTTCTACTCCATTTCTCCCTAAGGAGATCATTCTGGAGCATGAAGTAAATGAGCAGGAGCTGATCGAACAATACTTAAGCGAACGACGGGGAAATCTGGTACACATCCTCACACCTCAAAAAGGTGACAAAGCCAAGCTGTTAAAGCTTGCGCGTGACAATGCTTTTCTTGTTCTGACACAGGATACTGAAAAGCTGAAACGGGAGCAGGCTCGAACAGAAGGTGCTGCAAAGGAACTGGCAGAACTGATCGGTATACCATCTGCCAAACGGCTGGAAGCCTTCGATATCTCGCACATCAGTGGCTACCATTCGGTTGCTTCGATGGTGGTCTTTGAAAATGGAAAAGCCAGACCCAATGAATACCGCAAATTCAAATTAAGAACGATCGACGGACCGGATGACTACGCCAGTATGCGCGAGGTTCTGACAAGACGATTTACCGATGAACGTTTTAAGGTCTATCCTGACATCCTTATGATGGATGGTGGTAAGGGACAGGTCAACATTGCCCTGGAGGTTCTTGACGAACTGCATCTGAATATTCCGGTCTGCGGTATGGTAAAGGATGACTACCACCGGACCAGAGGACTGTATTATAACAATAAAGAAGTGGAATTTCCAAAGAATACACAGGCATTTGACATGGTTACCCGTTTGCAGGACGAAGCCCACCGTTTTGCCATCGAATATCACAGAAGCCTCAGGAGCAAATCTCAGGTACATTCCATCCTCGAGGATATACCGGGCATCGGCCCTGCCAGACGAAAGGATCTGATGGGGTACTTCAAGGATATTTCAAGGATCCGGGAGGCATCCATCGAAGAACTGATGCAGGCGCCATCCATGAACCGGAATGCCGCCGAAGCGGTGTACGGATTTTTCCACAGAGAGTGAGCTAACCTGTGAATATATCTGCAAAAGATGGAAATAGCATAATATATTTGGACACTTTTGACCTTACCAACCAGAGGACGTTCCCACTCGTTTCCACTCTGTGTAACTTCGAACTAACCTCGGCTAAGCCTCGCTAAGGTCTCAGTTACTCCTGCAGCGGTACTAAGATGCTGCTAATGCACCATCACACCACAGGGGTGCGCTTTCGTTCTAAGCTCGTGCAAGCACTCACTAAGTACGAAATGTGAGTACCGGCGGACTCAAATGCCCCTGTTTTGGTAAGTCAAACTGTCCAAATATAATTTACTTTCTTATTTTTTTGCAGATATATTCACAATTATTTAATAAGGAGATAAAGATGGAATATAATTTTTTTGCTATGATTTCAAGGATGAAATACATCGACCGCTGGGCGTTGATGCGGAATACAAGGGAAGAAAATCTGTGTGAGCACAGCTTGGAAGTCAGCATTATCGCTCATGCACTTGCCGTGATCGGCAATACCTATTATGAAAAGGATCTGAATGCAGAGCGGGCTGCTCTGATCGGACTTTACCATGACGCTTCAGAGATCATAACCGGTGATATGCCGACACCGGTCAAGTATTATAACGATGCTATCAAGGAATCCTTTAAAATGATCGAGAAAACAGCCTGCTACAAGCTGTTAAACAAACTGCCGGATGAAATGAAACCACAGTATGAACCACTCTTCTTCCGCCAGTCCGGAGATGAATATATCTGGAAGCTTGTAAAAGCGGCAGATAAACTATCTGCTCTTATCAAATGTATGGAAGAAACCTCTGTCGGCAATCCGGAATTCTCCAGCGCCTACGAATCCACAAAGGCTTCTGTCGACAAGCTTGCTGCCGACCTTCCGGAGGTTGAACGTTTTCTATCTGACTTCCTCCCTGCCTACGGCAAAAACCTCGACCAGCTTCAATTTTAAATAATTCTTGTTTTCAGATAGAACCCAACAGGCATAAAAAACTGAATGCAACAGCATTTTCAGATAACAATATCAAAAGTCACCGGCATATATCACAGCATACACTGTTATGAAGCAAGCCTTTCCGAGCGTCGGTACTTAAGTTGCGTCTTTTGCAACTTTATGTACCGCTACGCCGAGGAACAGAGCGCAAGCGTCTTGCGGAATAACATGTGTATACTGCGATATATGGCAGTGGCTTTTCGTTAATCATTAGCAAATGCTGTTGCATTCAGTTTTTTTATTTATCTCTGTGGTTCCACCTGAGCAAGAATTGACATGAATTCTTTGCCGGTGATCGTTTCATGTTCTATAAGGAAGCTGGCGATAGAATCCAGGGCTGCCATATGGGCAGACAAAAGTTTCTTTGCTTTATTATAGGAATCTCGCAGCATATCACGGATCTCCTTATCGATCTTGGTTGCAGTTTCATCGGAACACTGAAGGGCAAGATTTCTGTCCAGATACTGTCCTTCTATTGATTCAAGCTGCACCATGCCGAATTTATCTGACATACCATACATGGTTATCATAGCCCTGGCGGTCTTGGTCGCCTTCTCGATATCATTTGATGCTCCTGTCGTTACAGAGTCAAATTTCAATTCTTCCGCTGCACGTCCGCCGAGCAGGGTTATAAGCTCTGCTTCCAGTTCTTTCTTGGATTCGAGATATTTCTCTTCTTCAGGAACCTGCCATACATAACCAAGGGAACCCATGGTTCTTGGAACGATCGTAATCCTCTGGATCGGCTCCGTATGCTTCTGGAGTGCTGCAAGCAATGCATGTCCGACTTCATGATAAGCAACGATCTGCTTTTCTTCTTTACTGAGCAGACGATCCTTTTTCTCTTTTCCGGCAAATACAACCTCTACCGCACCGATCAGATCCTGTTGGGAAACCAGACTTCTGCCATCTCTGACAGCGGCCAGCGCTCCCTCATTTATAATATTGGCAAGATCCGCACCAACCGCACCTGAAGTTGCAAGTGCCAGTTCATGAAGATCAACCGTTTCATCCATCTTGACATTCTTGGAATGAACCTTCAGTGTATCGATTCTTCCCTTCAGATCCGGCTTCTCTACGATAACTCTGCGGTCAAATCGTCCCGGACGAAGAAGTGCCTTATCAAGCACCTCAGGACGATTCGTTGCTGCAAGGATCACAATACCCTTTGATGTATCAAAGCCATCCATCTCTGCAAGAAGCTGATTCAGGGTCTGCTCCCGTTCGGAATCTCCGCCATGCCTGGAATCTCTGCTTCTTCCAATTGCATCGATCTCATCAATAAATATAATACATGGTGCCATCTGTGTCGCCTGTTTGAACAGATCTCTGACACGGGAAGCACCCACTCCGACATACATCTCTACAAAGCTGGACCCGGACATGGAAAAGAATGGTACATTTGCTTCACCTGCCACTGCTTTTGCAAGCAGGGTCTTACCGGTTCCCGGAGGACCGACAAGCAGTGCCCCCTTTGGCAGCTTCGCTCCAATATCCAGATATTTTTTTGGATTGTGCAGGAAATCGACCATCTCTGTCAGAGATTCCTTAGCCTCTTCCTCTCCGGCAACATCCGCAAAGGTAACACCTGTTTTCTTCTCAACGTAAATCTTCGCATTTGCTCTACCTACACCGCCGCTTCGTTTCATGATCATCGACAGCAACAGATAGAATGCAACGATCATTACAATGTAAGAAATGATCGTGCCAATCATGGCACTTCCGCTTTCATCTACACCTTCATATTCTGTTCCATATTTTGTCTTTGCCTGACGAAGCTTCTCTGCCAGACTGTCATCCGATATTCTGGTTGCAGTATATTTCGTCTTACTGATCACCTTATCATCGGCATTATTTTCAAATACGATCTTACTTCCGTAGATCTTTACGGAACCAACCTCGCCCTTATCTAACATCTCAATAAACTGACCATATGTGACTTCCTCTTCCCTGCCGGATGACACCCGGTCAAATACGCGCCAGAATAAAAATGTCAGTAAAATGGAAATAACCAGGATCACCATGATCGAGCGGTTGTTTCTTCCTTTATTTCCATTATTATTGTTATTGCTGTTATTGCTGTTATTATTGTTATTATTGTTGTTATTACTGTTATCAGGTAAATTGTTGTCCAATCAGAACCTCCTTTTTATACAGCCTGCCTGCTGTATTCTTCTTTTGTATATATTTCCGGCAATTTCGCATCCATTATAACCACGTTTTTCCCGGCTTTCAAGATGGCACCACTTTTGTTCATGAAGATTTAACCTTTCTATTCACCCAGATAGTCCATCGCAATACCAAGAGAAGTTTCTCCTCTGCTGATCGTCAGGCTCCATTTTCCAATCTGAAGGTCTGTATAATTTGCACTGGAATCATCCGCAGAATACTCCTTTTCCTGGTAGGCGCAAATCATCTCTGTTGTCCGTTCCAGACTGTCGCCCTGAAGTGTTTCATCCTCAAGTGCCATTACCAGATCTTCATAGATCTGATCCAGACAGAAACCGTCATCGACATCCGGAGGATACTGCCATATACGGACAGAGTGGATCGCCTGTGTGTTCAGATCACTGTTTATGCTCACATCAATGCCACATTCGTCATCTGAAATATACTTTTCTTTGTTATAGTATGTAAATGTATCTCCATTTTGATACGAGTATTCATACAAACTCAGATTTCCGGCAGTTCCTGTACTTGTATCTTCAAATAAAATGCCATCTTCCTCCGCATTCTGTAAAAAATCAGCCTCCAACTCATCACTGGTGACACCCTCATAATGAGCCACACCATCACAGGCTTCTCCCCGGTCATACACTTCATCGGCCGATAAGCCAACCAGACTGTCTGTCCCATAATCCGTAGTTTCTCCCGGCTGATAGATATAGCGGTAGCTGTATCCGTTCTCATCTACATAGTTTTTCTCATCCTGTTCATCCATCATCTCATGCATTTCATCCAGAGAGTCCTGCAGCTCCTGCTCATCCCGGTACTGCTGCCATACATCCCACAAACTGCTCGTCCGGAAACATACTCCAATTGCAGCCAGAAAAAGCAGACCTGAGATCACGCCCTCTGCTTTTTTCGATTTCTTCTTTGTCGTATAGGTCGTATCCGGATTCGGTATAGGTTTTGCCGATGTTGGAGTACGATTCGCCCATTTCGGGAGCTCGGTTTCAAACTCATCATGGCAATCTGTTACTTCATCCTCAACTTCAGGTTTGTCCGCACTGTAGTCCGATACATCCCCACTATATTGATACTCTCTCTGATAATCTTCAGGCTCTCGTCTTTCGTTCAGATAAAAGGTGTGACTGGTTTCAATCGGTGTCACAAATCGTTTACAGGTTTTGCAAAAATTAATACTGTTTACTTTTCCATCACATATTGGACAGATCTTTGATCCCATAAGTACCTCCTCTTTCTTTTCGATACTTTGTTTCTACCGCTAACTTTATATTCTTTTTTGTCATACGTCAATATTCTTTTCTCCGGCTTGACATCCCCATTAAAAGTCACTATTATTTCTTTAACTTATGATCTACAGGAGGTTTAAGTCGCATGCCCGGTTTTCTGATGCATCTGATCGAGGGTGAAATGATAATCAATAAAATAAATACAGGTGTAACTTCTGCGGCAGATTCCCATCTGTCGGCAATAAAAGCCGCCCCTGAACAGTTTCTCCTCGGCTGTATCCTGCCGGATATCACGGATAATAAAGAAAAAACGCATTTCCGTCCGGCATGGCAGAAGAACCTGATCACAAAATATCCTGAGCTTGCTCATATCCGCGCTCTCTACCCGGATGATGCGATATTGTCACCGGCTGACTATGGCATCCTGGCACATCTGCATCTGGATACTCATTATGTGACTGATTTCTGGCCGGAATATTTCACTATAGAAGATCCAGCAGGGAATACCTGTTTTGATACAAGACAACCTTTGTATGTTCACATTTCCTCCCAACCGGAAAAAAAGATTCCTCTGGCAGAATTTTTCTCTGACCGGTACTTTTATGGAGAATATGACAGGATCAATCCACGTCTTCTAAAGGACTTTCATCCATATATACCGGAACAAAGCACTTATCAGCCGGAGCTTGTACATATTACAGAATGCCGGCCGGAGGATCCATCACAGATCACAAAAGCTCTGCAGTCATACATTACTCAGAATCCGTCACCTGCCCCGGAAGCTTCCGTCACCCGTGCTGAGATTTTTCCATATGATGCAGTCATTGAATTTCTGGAACATATGGCAGATACATTTTTTACAGAATTCATTTAACCTGTCTTCCATATCAGCAGCCAAAATAATATTTATAATTTCACCCATAACAAACCAGCCATCGATGCGTTGGAAACGGATCCGTTTATGGATCCGGCTTCTTTTTCATCAATGGCTGTTTCTTTTTTATTTCCCGCTTATTTGATCTTCGCTTTTACTTTAACGGAATATGCACCATATGTTTTTTTCTTATTCAGAGTCTTGTATGCTCTGACCTTAAAATAATATGTCTTTCCTTTTTTCAGGCTCTTCTTTGTCAGATTCAGCTTCTTTGTATCGCCGATCTTCTTATACTTGCCTTTCTTTGAGGTTGCCATATATACCTGATATCCACTGGCACCGGCTACCTTCTTCCAGCTTATCTTACATGCCTTTGATTTCGCTGTCGTCTTTACTGATTTTACCTTTGATGGCTTTGTTACAAATGCCTTACTCTTCTCTTTGCCCTTTATCTTAGAGTTTCCTGACTTCTTATAAGCACATACACTATAAGTGTATTTGGTTCCTGCCTTCAGCTTCTTCGCATTGTAAGAAGATGCATTCTTACCCACCGTTTTTATAAGTTTCTTCTTGCCGGAGCCTTGCTTCCGGTAGATCATATATCCATCTGCATCAGATACCTTCTTCCATGTGATCTTTGCAGAAGTTGTCTTGATCTTGCTTACTGTAATCTTTTTTGTTGTACCAGGCTTCTTCACATTCGGTGTGGTCTTTGCCTTAATCGCAAATGTCTTTGACACACTTCCTGTATAATTGCCTTTTCCGGTTATCACAACCTTCGCTGTACCAACATTTGTATTGTTGGAATATGCTGCCGTGTAATCTGTATTCAGCTTCAGCTCCTTACCTTTTAATGTAACAGTAACTGCAGGTGTTAATGCTTTTCCTGTATAAGTCTGGTCTGCCACCGTTATAACTGCCGCAGACAGATCTGTCTTTGTAACCGGTGTCGTCTGTTTTACAATTGCAAAATACTGTGTCAATGTACCGGTGTAATTTCCATTTCCTGTAATCTGTATCACAGCCTTGGTTGTCGGCTCTGTATTCGACTGATACGATACCGTATAGTCTGCAGATGCTCCGGCGCTCAGCACTGCATTTCTTGCTGTATCCTTGACAATAACGGAAGGTGTGACAGCCTTTCCTGTATAGGATACGCTCTTTGTATAGGACACCGTACATTGCTCTATCTGTTTTGGAAGGATCGTAAAGGTTCCATATCCTGTATTTTTAAAGGAATCCGAAAGACCATTTACCGTGATTCTTGCAGTTCCGGCATTGATATTTTCAGAATAGAGCACACTGTATTCGGATGGATCGATCACTCTGCCGGATACCTTTACTGTAACAGCCGGCTTCTGTTCCCTGCCGTTATAAGTCTGGTTATCTGCTGTTATCTCTGCATCCTTGAGATTGATCTCCTGTTTCTGGATTGAGAAATACCGGTCTATTGTTCCTGTATAATTTCCTTTTCCTGTGATCTTGATCCGTGCAGATGTTGTCACTTCTGTATTATTCTGATAGCTGACATCATAATCAACATTTTGCTTTAGCTCAACTGCTCCATCCATTACCTTTACTTCCGGACAAACCTGTTTTCCTGTATATGACATCAGATTTGCATAAGTCACAGAAACGTCTTTCAGAGGCTTCGCCTGGATTGTAAATTTTTCAGTTATCGTTCCCTTATAATTGCCTTTGCCTGTAACTGTGATCGTTGCAGTTCCGACATTGACATTGTTGGAATATGCCACGTCATAGTTTGCAGCCGCCAGTGATCTTCCACTTATCATAACAGTGAATCCCGGTTTCAGCTCTCCTCCTGTATAGGTATATGGAGAACCCATAACCATGATAAATCCGCCATTATTTATATCAAAAGGCAGAATGGTAAAGTTCTTTTCAACTGTTCCATCATAATTGCCAAGACCTGTTATCTTTGCTTTTGCAGTTCCGGCATTGATGTTATTTGTAAATGCAACTGCATAATTCTTGCCCTTTGTAAGCGTTTTACCATTAAAGGTTACTGTAATATCCGGACTTAATGCAGATCCTGTGTAGGTCACTGTACCCATATTCATTACCAGAGAATCATTCAGCGCCTTCTTCGTGATCACAAAAGTTCCGGTTGTGGTTCCCTTATAATTACTGCCGGTTCCGGTCACAGTAACAGTTGCAGTTCCGACATTGGTATTGCCGGAATATGAAACACTGAATTCTGACAGATTTGTGATCCGCTTTCCACCTGTGGTTGTAAGGCTTACAACTGCCGGTGTAAATGCTGCACCTGTATATTCATATGACCGCTGTACAAGTGCTACTTCTGCACCTGTAATATCTGCTGCCACGATCTTAAATGTCAGGGATCTTGTACCTGTATATGCTCCGATTCCCTGTATCGTAATGGTTGCAGTGGAACCGACCGTCTTATTGTTGGTTACTGTTATAGTATAACTCTCACCTTCTACCAGAGTAACTCCATCCTGTGTGATCCTGAGCTTCGGAATAATGGCTTCGCCTCCCTGATACTCCTGATCTCCGATCGATGCTATGCTGATCGAACTGTCATTGATGTTTGTTACGATCTTTGTGATCTTAAATGTACATGTCTGTGTACCGCTGAAGTTTCCATTTCCTGTAATCCGGATCGATGCACTGTCTGTTTCATTTATATTATTGCTATAGGAAACAGTGTAATCCGTTCCCGCCTTCAGTTCGTAGGAACCATAGGTCAGTTTTACAGAAGGCTTTACCTCGGATCCGGTATATATCATCTCTTTGCTGTATTCTGCTTTACAGGATGTGATAGCTCTGGCTGCAATCGTGAAGGTCGTCTTTGCACTTCCGCTGTAGTTGCCTTTTCCGGTTGCTGTAATCGTTCCTGTACCGGCATTAATATTATTTTCATATGATAATCCATAATCTGTATTGGCAGCCAGCGTCGTAGTTCCAATCTTTACGGTTGCTGTCGGCTTCTGCTCACTTCCTGTAAATGTACATGCTGTAATATTACTGAAAACCGCTCCCTTGATCGATTTCTTTGTAACAGTAAATGTTCCCACTGCATTTCCTGTAAAGTTTGCATTTTTCCCTTTTATAGTTACCGTTGCCGTTCCGCAGTTTGTATTATTCGAATAATTCACAGTGAAATTCGTCATACTGGTGTAGGTCTTTCCGGATACAGTTGTAAAGGATGTAACACCCGGAGTCTGTGGCATGCCTGTATATTCATAACTATCTGCTTCCAAAACAACCTTTGCATTTGTCAGATCAAGTGCAACAACATTAAAGGTTACTGTTCTTGTTCCTGTATAATCATTGATTCCCGTAATTGTTACTATTGCTGTAGATCCTGCAGTATAGTTATTGGTATAAGTAACCGTATAATCTGTATTCAGAGTAAGGATCGTACCACCATTTCTGACTGTAACAGCAGGTCGGAGTCCCTGTCCTGCATTGTATTCCTGGTCTGCGATCGCATCGACTGTAATCGTTGAAGCATTGACGTCCGTACGATCTCTGGTGATCTTATATGTCAGTACTTTTCTTCCTGTAAAATTACCTTTTCCTGTCACTGTAGCAGTCGCTGCCGTTGTCTCATTTATATTATTGGAATAAGCAACGGTATAATCCGTACCCTCTATTAAGAGCTTCTGACCATATGTGATACGGATATTCGGAGTTACGGCACTTCCTGTCCATTTTACGCTCTCATCATAACTGAGCGAGCAATCTGCCAGCGCTCTTGCACTGATCTTGAAATTTACAGATTTCGTTCCACTGTATCCGTTCTTTCCGGTGATCGTAACCGTACCTGTACCACAGTTGACATTTGCGCCATATGAAACGGTGTAATCGCTGTCCTTCGTCAGTGTTTTGCCATCATAGGTCACTGTAAGCTCCGGTTTGATCTGTGCTCCGGTATAGGTCTGATCTGCAATTGTACTGCACACTGCCCCTGACAGATCCGGCAGGGAAGAAATAATCGTAAAATATACAGTTTTGGAACCTGTATAGTTTCCCTTGAACGTAACAATTACCTTTGCCAGATTGCCGGCTGCTACATTATCTTTATAAGATACCGTATAATCCGTTCCTTCGGTCAGTGTATATCCATCTGAAGTGACCGACGTTACTGTCGGTCTGATCTCTGCACCGGTCTGATCAAAGGATGTCTGATTCAATGTTACCTTTGCTGTATTCGTCACATCCAGAGGATTGACAGTCAATGTACCGGTAACGGTTCCTGTATAATTGCCTTTTCCTGTCGCACTGAACGGTACCGTTCCTGCTGTCTTTGCTACATAGCTTGCAACTGTATAATCGGTTTTATTCGTCAATGTTGTTCTCAGTTCGCTGTCATAAACACTGATCTTTGGTGAAAATACTTCTGCTCCATATTTATATGTTGCAGGCTCTGCCGTCAAAGTCGCCTTTGAAATATCTCTTGGATTGATCTTAAAAGTGAGGGACTTTGTATTTGCATATTTGCCGCATCCACTGATCAGAACCGTTCCATTTCCTGCATTTGTATTTGCGGAATAGGATACCGTATAATCCGTTCCCTGCTTTAATGTCGTGCTTCCATCCTTTACCGTGACAGCCGGTGTCTGTGCCTGTCCATTATATGTACATGAAGCTACCGTTACCGTTGCTGTTGAGATATCTTTTGTCTCTGTATCTCCACCACTGCTGCTGTTTGATTTGATCGTGAAATATACTGTCTTTGACCCTGTATAGTTTCCTTTGAATGTGACAATTACCTTTGCCGCAGTACCAACCGCAGTATTATTCTGATAGCTTACGGTATAATCGGTTCCTGCCGTTAATGTATGTCCGCCTGCTGTTACTGCTGTAACGGTTGGCTTGATCTCTGATCCTGTCTGCGTAAATTCTGTCTGATTTAATGTAACTGCTGCTACACTTGACACATTCAGTGCATTTACCGTAAAGGTTCCGCTGACCGTTCCGGTATAGTTTCCTTTTCCGGTTGCTGTGATCGTTACATTTCCAACATTTACTGCATTATAACTTCCTATCGTATAATCGGTATTATTCGTTAATGTTCTTCCGAGTCCGTTATCTTTGACTGTGATATTAGATGATGTAACTGATGCTCCGTAATTGTAGGTTTCTGTCGCTGCTGTCAGCGTTGCATTCGACAGATTTCTTCTTGCAATTGTAAATGTCGCTGTCTTCGTATTCCTATACTTGCCGCATCCGGTGATCGTCACTGTTCCGGTTCCGGCATTGGTATTGGATGCATACTGTACGGTGTAATCCGTTCCCTGTCTCAGTGTTGTACTTCCGTCTTTTACGGTAACTGCCGGTGTCTGAGCGGTTCCGTTATAGGTACAGGATGCTACCGTTACGCTTGCTGCCGAGATATCTTTCGTTCCTGTATCTCCGCCACTGCTGCTGTTTGTGATCGTAAAGTTTACTGTCTTTGTTCCTGTATAACAATTTATACCTGTAATTGTTACAGATGCCGTTCCTGCATTGGTATTATTGCTGTAAGAAAGAGTATAGTCAACACCTTCTTCCAGATACTGATAATCATTATTCTCATCCAGCCAGGAGTTCACATCGGCAATCGTTACCGATGGCTTCTTTTCCTTTCCATCATAGCTGTAATTGGAATTGCTTAGTGTGATGATCTGATCCTGGATATTGGCAGCCTTCAGATACCAGGTATAGGTTTTGGAACCACTGAAATTATTCATTCCCTTAATCGCTGTCGTTCCCTTAGAACCAATCTTCAGATAATTCTCTGAAAGAGTAACATTCTCATAATAATCTTTCTCTGCTACCAGAACCTTTCCATTCCAGGTAACCGATTCGACTGTCGGAGAATTTGCCAGATTCTTTACATATGGAACATAATACTTGCCGGATACAAGTGTCGTATCGGATGCAAATTTGACCGTTGCTTTATTGATCGGTGTGACACGGATCTTGAATTTTGCCGTATTGCTTCCTGTATAACCCTTTTCCGGTTTACCGGTTATCGTCGCCACGGCAAGCTCAGTTGCAGTTGACACGTTCACGTTGTTTGTGTATACCACATCATAACAGTCTGACGGTACTTCCTCCCCATCTACCTTTACCGTAACCGGTGCTTCGATCGCCTCGCCGGTATAATAATTACCAAGACCGGTTTCCGTCGTCGCTACAACAGTAACCTTATGTGCTCCATCCTTTCCGGACAGGTCGATCAGATCCGCTGCCTTCACCCGACCTGCAAATGGAATTCCTGCCCCGCCATACGGCACGATCATCGTGATGACCATGACAACGGTAAGGAACCATGCTGCTGCTCTTTTTCCATGTTCTCTCATGCTTCTAAAATGCCCTCCTTGCTGTTATGCCCGCTGTATTATACACTTTATACAAGATGTCTCTACATTTGTACTGCCCCTCTGTGCATATTTTTCATTTCATCCTGTCTCTTATGATATTGCATAAAAAAATACCCCAAATGCAGTTCCGCGCAAACAAAATTTAAGTGAATTTTACCATTTTTTGCATGCCGCTTCAATCCGCATTTGGGATATTTTTAATTTTTATTTTATATAATATGTCACACTAACTGGTTGGAATATAGAAAATATCCAGCATCTCTTCTACCAGACTTCCCGTATCCACCTGATACTCATCAAAATGAGCAGGGCGTTCATACGTTCCCGGAAGCTTCTGTATATCCTTCTCTGCAACTGCTATATCCATTCCACGCATTCTGCTGAACAGATACAGGCAGGCATCTCTGTCCAGATTCGTCTGCAGATATGGACTTGCTGCCTCGTATACCTTCTTTATGATTCCCTTATCATCGGAATAGCACTGTTCAAACCGCTCCAGCCAGCCTGCCAGATACTGACTCTGACGTTCCATCCGTCTGCCATGTTCGCCGACTGCATCCGTTACCGTATCCATCTTTTCCAGATACCGGTATGCGTCATTGCCCTGTAAGGTGACTACATCCTTCTCAAAGACATTCTCACTGATCGTATCTCTGGCTGTCAATGTTACCCCGCTCAGGACGTCATTGATATCTGCCATTGCATCCATGTCAAGTGCCACATAACCGTTGATTGGAAGATTATACATCAGTCCGGATACCGCATGTGTAAAATTCTCACAACTGACGATCTCGCCATCCCCATAACCATATGCCAGTCCGATCTGCATCCGGTCTGTAAGTGCTGTTTTTCCTTCTATGGTTTTAATATCCACATCTGTCATACTGTCACGATTTATATTAATAACGTGAAGCTTATCATTTCGAAGATCAAATACCATCAGGAAGCACAGATCGATCCTTCCGCCATACCGGACATATTCAGAACCATTTGCATCCGAATAAGTCAGGGCATCATCTCTGTCTCTGAGATCAGCTTCCGTCGTGGATTCTGTATCCTCTGAGGCTTTCTTTGATTTTTTCTTTGACTTCTTTGACTTTTTGGACTTTGTTTCTTCCGTTGCCGCCTCTGTCGTCTTCGGTTCTTCGTTCTTTTCCGGTTCCTTCGGCACATACTCGGAATTATCCACGCCAAATACCAGAATCGATACGCTATCTGTATTATAAACGTAGTTCTTTCCTTTATATGTGATAGCCGTTGATGAAGATCCGTCAGTATGAAAGCTCACCTTTTCTCCCTGCGCATTTTCTGCCAGCCGGTTCTTTCCATTCATATACATTCTTGCAAATATACCGGCAGGGATCCCGGTCACAACCAGAATCACAACAAGCAGGATCACACAGATCTTTTTCCGGAGGCTCCATGGATCCTTCAGCTTTTTGGGTGCATGTACCGGTCTGGATTCCAGTTCCGGATCCAGCTTCTTCTTTTCCCGTTTCGCTTTTTCTGCCTTCTTCTGGAAAAATTCTTTTCTGATATCCTCTGTCTGGATGCCTTCGGCAGCGATCTCTTCCTGCGTTTCCTGCACGATCTCTTTTATAAGCTGATCGACCGCTTCCTCACCAGTCTGTGGAACCGGAGCAGCAGCCGGCTCTTCCGTCCGGCTGACCGGACGGCTGTTTTCGGTTTCCTGTTTTACTTCTGTCTTTTTTCCTTCTGACTCTTTTTCTTCTGACTGTCCATCCTGCAATGCTTCTGCAAGCCGGATCGCTTCTAACAGCTTCTCGTCAAATAAATCTTCCATATAACAACCTTATGCATACAGTGGATATTTCTCTACAATACTCTTAACAAGTGCTTCTGCTTTTGCCTTGTCATCATCAATCACTGCTGCCTTGATCGCCTCAGCAATTGTCTCCATATCAGCTTCATTTGCACCTCTGGTTGTAACCGCCGGTGTTCCGATACGGATACCGCTTGTTACAAACGGAGATTTTGGATCATTTGGTACTGTGTTCTTATTTACAGTGATATGAACCTCATCTAAAAGCTTCTCTACTTCTTTACCGGTACGATCCAGGTTCTGAAGATCCACCAGCATAAGGTGGTTATCTGTACCGCCTGATACGATATTGAAGCCTCTTGCCATTAATGCGGATGCAAGTGCTGCTGCATTCTTTACAACCTGTGCCTGATACTCCTTATATTCCGGCTGTAATGCTTCCTTTAAGCATACTGCCTTACCTGCGATGACATGCATCAGAGGTCCACCCTGGATACCAGGGAATACTGCCTTATTGAAGTTGAATTTCTCATTGATTTCGTTGCTGCACATGATCATACCACCTCTAGGTCCGCGAAGTGTCTTATGTGTAGTAGTTGTTGTAACATGTGCATATGGAATCGGGCTCATATGAAGTCCTGCTGCTACAAGACCTGCGATGTGTGCCATATCTACCATCAGATATGCTCCAACCTCATCTGCGATCTCACGGAATCTCTTGAAATCGATTGCTCTTGCATATGCAGATGCACCCGCTACGATCAGCTTTGGCTTGCATTCCTTTGCGATCTCAAGAACTTTGTCATAATCTATAAAGCCATCATCATTTACACCATAAGGTACACAGTGGAAATATTTACCGGACATATTTACAGGTGATCCATGTGTCAGATGTCCGCCATGATCCAGATTCATTCCCATAAATGTATCGCCAGGATTTAAAATAGCGAAAAATACTGCCATATTGGCCTGTGCTCCGGAATGTGGCTGAACATTTACATATTCACATCCAAATAATTCTTTTGCACGCTCTCTGGCAAGATCTTCCACTACGTCTACATACTGGCATCCGCCATAATATCTCTTTCCAGGATAACCTTCTGCGTATTTGTTAGTCAGATGGCTTCCCATGGCTGCCATAACTGCCTTTGATACGATATTCTCTGATGCGATCAGCTCCAGATTGTTATTCTGTCTGTTCAGTTCATCCGTCATTGCTGCCGCAACTTCCGGATCCACTTTTGTAATTTCATCAAATCCAAACATTTTCTTACCTCCTGGTATGTAATAATATATAACGCATTAATAGAGACAGTATACCATGTCCTCCCTTTCCATACAAGCCAACAAGTAATAGAAATAGGATAGAAATAAAATTGATGGGAATAAGATCCGATCTTATTTTTCAGAAATGGAAATATTTTCACTTCGCCCCTTGACAAATAAATTTCTCTATACTAATATTGATGAGTATGTTTACATTGAATTGTCCGTGTCCGGTTTTAATGTAAAAACCTTATTATAATCTATAATTCAAATGGAGGTAGAGAATTTTGGCTAACATCAAATCTGCAAAGAAAAGAATTGAAGTAATTGACAAGAAGACTTTAAGAAACAAGATGATCAAGTCTAAGGTTAAGACAGTTATCAAAAAGGTAGAAGCTGCTATCGCTGCTGGTGACAAAGAAGCTGCTCAGGCAAATCTTCTGGTTGCTATCTCAGAGATCGACAAGGCTGCTTCAAAGGGCGTTTACCACAAGAACAATGCTTCTCGTAAAGTATCACGTCTTACAGCCGCTGTCAACAAGATGGCTTAATCTGACTCATATATATTTTTATAATTGATTACATATGTAAGGCTGCACATATATAATCAAAACCGTCAAAAAAAACAGAACCCTTGAGGTTCTGTTTTTTTGTGTAATAATTCAGTCTCCAGACTATAATAATACCTGTGATATACAATGATATAACGATGTTCGTGTAGCTCCGGCTACCGGCTCAATGATATCAACAGCACTTCTACTGCCACTACATCCGATGCCTGACTGGTCTTTAATTTGTAGTCGGTATCCTGACAGGCTTCCATAATCTTCTTCAGTTCCTGTTCCGAATAATTCCGGCACTGTTCCGCATATTTCTTCACCGACCATGACGGAATGCCAAGCACCGATGCCGTATCTGCATAATTTTTATTCTCGGCAAGACACATCTTTGTCTTTAATAACAGATCATACTGTCTGGCGATCAAAAACAGAATCCGCATCGCAGGCTCCCTGTTTTCAAGCAGTTCATGATACAGGTGAAGTGCACGATCCTGCTGTTTTCTGGATATGGCATCGATCATCTCAAATATATGTCCCTCCGAATTGCCAACGCAGAGAGCTTCCACATCGGATACCGTTACATCCTCCCTGTCTACCGTATAGCTTATCAGCTTATCAATCTCATTCTTGATCGAATTCATATCTGATCCGGTATGCTCGATCAGGGAACGGATCGCATCATCGGTTATCCGTTTTCCTTCTCCCTTGAACATTCCCTTAACCCATACAGCAAGCGTCTTCTCATTTGGTGTTTCAAAGCACAGAGCTTCTCCCAGCTTATCAACGGTTTTATATAATTTATTTCTCTTATCAATTTCTGACTCAACAAACAGGATCAGCGAAGTATCCGGCAGCTCTTTGATCCGCTCCGCAAATTCCTCACAGCTCTTTTTAAACAACCCGGTCTCTTCTGCCAGCACCACGCGCCGATCAGCGAAGAATGGCATCGTCTCGCAGAAGCCTATGATCTCCATCGGATCGATCTTCTCCCCTGCAAACTTTGCAAAATTCATATTGTCCTCACGGTCTGTTACCGCCGAAAGCAATTTGTCCCTGTACTGGTTCACAAGATATGTTTCATCTCCGTATAACAGATATACCGGAGCATAGCTTTCGTTCTTTATATGCTCGTTGATAACCGCCATTGCATCCTTGTCGCTCTGTTTTTTTCCTGCTGCCATAGCTATGTCTCCTTTCTTTCCTGTTCCAGTCCATTATGCCAAATACCGATTTGATTTTCAACACCTGTCTATGATATTCTTCCGTAATACAGATGGTCACGCCATGTTCCAAATGCTTTTGTTACCAGTCCCAGTACAAAGCCTACCAGAACCGCTGCCATGACTGTTCCGATTCCCACACTGCCAACACTATGTATTGCGATCAAACATGCACCTAACGATATGACAACCATGCTACAGTCAAATCCGATCTTAACCTTTGGAAATGCAATACCGGTGATCGTTGATACTGCCTGCATCGCTCCCTCTCCTGCAAGCGGCATAATATTTGCCGGCAGATAGAAGAAGATTCCGACAGCGATCAGAACAACACTGATCAGCATCATTCCCAGTCGTATCAACATATTATCGGTAGATGGCAGCAACGCCACAAGTGAATTACATAACGTTGTAAATTTTCCAAATATAATTCCAACTACAACCTGACACAGATTGATCCATTTAAAATTTTTCCGTAATAACAGGATCTGCAGCAAAACCAGCACAACATGAAACAGGATGGTTGCGTTTCCCATCTCCATACCAAATACACAGGTAATCGTATATGGGATCGAGCTTACCGGCGATACCCCAAGGTTTGATTTTACCGATACGGCTATTCCTGCCGTCATGATAAATAAGCCTCCCAGATATGCCACCAGCCGGATTCCCAATCGATCTTTCCACTTCATTTTCTCTCACCTTTCTCTTTCTGACTTTAAACCACAAAAAAAGTCTGGTATCATACATCTACCAGACTTTTATCTACTGATCTATTGTAAGAAATGGCACTGGCTAAGTCAAGCGGCTTTGCGTATAGCTTGTGAGATATTACCAAATCCAGACCGGAATTCAGACCGTGATCTCGATCTGATTATCCTCGATACCTAGAACACAGCTCTCATAATATCCATCACCTGTCACCCGTGGTCCGCTGACAACTTTATATCCGTCCTCTTCCAGTCTTTTCGTCAATGCATCGACTTTCTCTCTGCTTCCAACTGAAAAAGCGAGATGAATATACCCTGTTCGTGCCAGCTCTTTTCTCACATTGGATACCCGTGGTTTCTGCATGATCTCCAGTCTTGCTCCATCCTCAAAGCTTAAAAAATACGACTGAAACTCTGTTTTCGGATTATAATACTGTTCTCCCGCAGCAGCATCAAAATACTTTATAAAAAATTCTTTTGTCTTTTCCAGATCCTCTACATACATTGCAACATGTTCGATCCGCATCTCTGATATCCTCCTGTTTTCTATGTACTAAAAAAATATAACCGAAATATAAAATTTATCCAATCCGGATTATCCGGGTTGTCAATTCAACTCTTTTCTGTTATAGTAGCAAAGGTTTTTGAGAATATCAAATACCAAAATCTAAATTTCGATTTTCAAATGGAGGTGAATTTTCATGGATAGTTGCGATCGTATTGAACGAAGTAAAATATGCGATGTTATGATAAAAAAGCATAAATGGATGTGGCTGTCTATGAAGATCCGATAACCCCATCTTATATTTGTTGTGTGCCTTTTCATACATCGCATCAGACGATCCTGACCATCCGGTCTTCACACTGAGACGATGTATTTTTATGTCTGAAAACAGGCAGGAAGGAGGTCACAATGACAAAAATCACAGTATTTAAAAAAGATTATGTAACAGAACTCGTAAAAATCATCCGTAATGCAAAGAACGCACAGGTATTGCAGAAGCATTTGGCAAACTATCACGACAAAGATGTCGCAGAAGCAATCACACGGCTAAACGAAACAGAACGAATGCAACTATACACTATGATCGGCACCCCACGGCTCGCAGAGATCTTCTCTTATCTGGATGATGCCAAGCCGTATCTGGATGAACTGTCACTTGATAAAGCCGCAAGAGTCATATCCGATATGGATGCAGATGATGCTCTGGATATTCTGGATGAACTTTCCGCCGAGCAACAACAGGAAATGGTTGCCCGTCTGGATGATGATTCCCGGAGAGATGTAAAGAAGCTGCTTTCTTACGAAGACGATGAGATTGGAAGCTGCATGACGAACAATTATATCTGTATTCCGGACACCTTATCCATCCGTGAAGCTATGAGTACACTGGTTCGGCAGGCAGGAGAACATGACAATATCTCGACGATCTATACCACTGATATAAATGGTCAGTTTTCCGGTGCTATCGATCTGAAAGATCTGATCATCGCACGGGAAAATGACTCTTTGTCAAATATTATCAGCCGCTCCTATCCGTCTGTATATGAGCATGTGAAGATTGCAGACTGTATCGAAGATCTCACCGATTATGAAGAGGATTCCATCCCGGTTTTATCGGAAAACGGAACCATTGCCGGTATCCTGACTGCAAATGATATCGTGGAACTGGTGGATAATGCTATGGGTGATGACTACGCAAAGCTCGCCGGTCTTACATCCGAAGAAGACCTGAACGAACCAACCTTTACCAGCATGAAAAAGCGTCTGCCATGGCTCATCATCCTTCTGTTTCTTGGCATGGCGGTATCCTCTGTGGTAGGAATGTTTGAATCCGTTGTTGCGGTGCTTCCAATCGTAATATGCTTCCAGTCCCTTGTCCTTGATATGGCTGGAAATGTCGGCACACAGTCCCTCGCTGTTACGATTCGTGTGCTTATGGACGAAGACCTGAGTACTAAAAAGAAGCTTTCCCTTCTTATCAAAGAAATGAAGATCGGCTTCTTAAATGGTGCAAGCCTTGGAATCATGGCACTCCTGTTTTTAGGAATCTATATCCACTATTTTAAGAAATATATATGGGCATCTGCATTCCTGATCTCTGGCTGTGTCGGCATCTCGCTGATCGTTGCAATGGTGATCTCAAGCTTTGTCGGAACTATCATTCCTATGTTCTTCCACAAGATCCATATTGATCCTGCGGTTGCTTCCGGTCCACTCATTACAACGGTCAATGATCTGGTTGCCGTGATCACCTACTACGGAGTGGCAATGGTATTTTTGATCAATATTTTTCATATTTAGGTTTTGAATCTTCATCGTTCCGGCAAAAGACAGGTTGTTTTCTATAACAGAAATCACTTCTCTTTTGCCAGGACTTTTTTACATCGTGTTTCTGTTTTCTTTTACCGGAACTTTTTTACATCATGTTTCTATCTTCTTTTGCCAGAACTTTTTTACACCAGGTTTTTGTTCCACATTTTGGACATTTCAAATATCTTGTTGAAATCATATGCATTCCCATTGTATATGCACCAAAGGTCGGAACAAACAGCTCATTGCAATGACGGCATTTGTAATAACCGATGGTGCGCTCACCTTCCATCGCAACCATAAGTCCACAACCAAATATAACACATGCGATCACTATCAGTAATATCTTAACCGGTACTGCGATCACCTCTGTATACACTGCAACAACCATGATCAATGTAATAAATGATATCGTTGCAATTAAACCCGTTATAATTGTAGGAATTAATTTCTTCTTGTTTTCTTCTCTTTCTTTAATCATATTCACCATATTTTCCTCCGCTTTCTTTTGATATTCTTCCTCAGACACTCTTGCACCGGACAACAGTTCATTTACCGTAATGTCCAGTTCCTTACATAAAGGTAATAACAGAGACACTTCCGGGAATCCCTTTCCACATTCCCATTTAGAAACTGTTTTATCACTGATATTCAGTTTTTCTGCAAGCTGCTTCTGTGTACAACCTTTTCTTTTTCTTTCTGCTGCAATAAACCTGCCTATACTGATCTGATCCATATCTGCCTCCTTTCTGACCAGATTATTACATACCTGCATCCGGCATCATACCCATAAAGCGTAGAAAATGGTGAATTTCTGCGGATTCTACGCACTGTAGAGTATAGTTTGCCACTTCCTTATAATAATTATATCATGTGCTTCGCACATTCTATGCATTCCGCAAAATCAGCATCCTTGCGAGCAAATAATTTTGCGTTCATTATATCAAATGTGTCATTTATCCGAAATAATATTCTGCCACTTGCTCTATTCTTTCCATTCCGATAGGACAAGCACTGGTTTCATATGTCATAATTAAATTAATAGATGGTATTATTCCATTATCACAATATGTTTTTATTTTCCTGCAGGCATGACTCGCATATTCCGGATTGTCCATCATACCGAAATGTTCCCAATAATAATACTCTCCTGTTTTTGGATGTCGAATCGTAAAATCCGGATACATTACTATCCCATCCAGCACCAATTGATTTTCATATCGAAATGGTATTCTTTCCCGGAATAAAACATTATCGATCATTGCTTCTGATTTAGAACGAAGATACTTGCCCTGCGTCCCTTTTATATTCAAATTCTCCGGATATTTCTTATTTGTTTCATATTCTTCTGTCATCCATGCTTCTAAATTTTCTGAATGCGGTCCAAATGCCTTTCCCAGCAATTCAATGTAACCATCATTTTCCAATAACATATCAGATGCATTATTTTCCTTTTGCACTTTTCTTATATACGCATTGCATGCTTCAAGCTCGCACATTAAATCCTGTTTTCTTAACATATAATACTTTTTCATAGCAAGTTTTTCAGCCAAGAGTCTCTCTTTCTTTGGCAGATATATTGGCTTTCCTGCACTCTTCAAATACCACTTATATCCTTTTCCATTTTTGGCACATATTAATTCTTCTTTCGGAAATGTTTTCTCTAATATCTCTATCTTCTGTATTTCTTTTTTCAATTTGACAATTCTCTTTATTATTATATCTTTAATCATACGCATTCTCCTCGTTTCTTTTATGTTCTTTTTCTGCAATATTTTTATTGGTATAATTTCTATTTTTATTTGTTAATACCCCCTGAGAACACTTCTCCCATGGTATCAGGCTATTTCCCCACTTTGCATACCCTTCTGCTCATCCTGTTTGTGGTATATTGTCTAATTTTCTTTATCCATACCCTTGTTCAATCCGCTGTAGCGGGTATTATCTTAGCTTGCTTTCTTCCATACCCTCGCCAATCTATTGTAGCGGGTATTATCTTAGCTTACTCTCTTCCATACCCCTTGCACCGCCATTAGCCTTGGTATAACAGTCCATTTTCTTGAATAATACCCAAAATTCTTCTTTCATCGATGGTATTATCCAAATCTTTTCTCTCATATACCCATTATTTCATTTGGGGCTTGGTATCAATCCTTAATTTTATCCTCCGTACCCTGAAATCTTCATGAACCGTTCCAGATGTGCGTTTGGTATCAATGCTTAATTTTATCCTCCGTACCCATGAAGCATAATTTTCCCTGCCCGTATCTGCAAAATTACAGCGCCGCTGCTGTCGGTGCGGTAAACCTCCGCACCAGCATCCTGCAGTCTCTCCAGCGTTTCTTTATGTGGGTGACCATACCGGTTCTTTTTTCCACAACTGATCACCGCATACTGCGGCTTTATATATTGAAGAAATGACTCCGAGGTTGCATATCTGGAGCCATGATGCCCTGTTTTTAAAACATCAACCGCATCCAATCTTCCAGTCTCTGTCATCTGCTGTTCTGCTGTTTCCCCTGCATCGCCTGTAAATAAAAGATGAAAAGAACCGACACTTGCCTGCAGCACAAGAGAAGCTTCATTTGCATCTGCGTGAACATCCGATTCTCCCGGATATATACATGAAAGCCTGAATCCACCGGAAACTCCGGCTCCCGGTTCAGAAAATATATCTCCTACATCCATATACAAAATCTCCGTTCCATGTTGTTCTGCCAGATTGATCAGTTCCAGCAGCCCCTCCCGGTCGCCGTATTCCGCCACAACAAGATTCCGGATCCGGATCCCGGTATGCTCCAGCTCATATAATTCTTTAAGCCCGGATATATGATCTTTATCCCCATGTGTTATAAAAACATAATCCAGTTCTGCCATCCCATAATGCCGGAGAGCAGGAAGCAGCACATATTCTCCTACCTTCTTATTATCCGATGAGCCACCATCGATCATAATATTCGTTCCCTGTTCCGTCCGGATCAGTATGCCATCCCCCTGCCCGACATCCAGAAAGGCAACCGTAAATGAGCGGTCAAGCACACTTTCTGCATACATGCAGAATAGCAGTATGACAAGAATCTCTGCGATCCCATACCGGATTTTTCTGTATTTCCGTTCCTTTATCGTTTGCTGATCACACTTTTCCCCCACTGCCTGATTTCTACGGACCTGCCATTTTGACTTTTTTATAATCTTCTGTTTGATTTCCGTGCTGTTTTCTCTATCCACTCTTATTCTGGTCATAAAATATAAAAATATCAGTAACGCAATATAATAACCCACGACCAGCTTCACCGGGATATGTCCGATATTGATATAGGCTCCGGGAAGCTGTTCCATCCCCTGACACAACATTTCATATAACCACAAAATCCCCTTCACCGGAATCGTAAGCCATCCGGCCGCCTGAAGTGACATGCAACCACAAATAACCGTTCCGATTCCACCGGTCAGGACGACCGATACACATGGTACAACGATCAGATTTAATAAAATACCATACAATGGAAACTGGTAATAATAGTAGACGATCACCGGCAAGGTCGCCAGAAAGGTTGCCATACTGACAGTAAGCGACTGCCGGATTTTCTCCCCTGCGCCAAATATGTGTTGTAACACCGTCCCTGCACCAAGCTTGTTGATTGGGTCGGCACTTCCCCTTTTGCTAAATACCCGTTGTAACACCGGCACGATCACAGCAATTCCCGTTATCGCTGCAAATGAAAGCTGAAATCCGGCATCTAATACAATATAAGGATTTATCACCGCCATCCATACCCCGGCAATTCCTGTTGAGGTCAGAAGATCCACCGAACGCCCAATGGCTTTCCCAAATAACAGGAGCCCCATCATAATGATCGCCCGCATCGTTGATCCTGCAAGTCCGGTCATCTGTCCATACAGAATAACCAGAATACTGCATCCGATTCCCGCACTCCAATAGGAAACTCCCCATTTCCGCATACGCCGATACAAGGTCATACCAATGATTGCAATATGTAATGCCGATATTGCAAGAATATGTGCAATACCATTCAACTGATACATCCGTTTCACGTCACCGTCCATTCCCTGCCGTTCACCCAGAAGCATCGCCCGGATCACAGATGCATCCTCATCGCCGTATAAGTTGCCAATTACATCTGATATCCGTTTTCGGAGCTTCCGGAGCCCCGCCCGTATATGCGAGTACTGTTTTCCTGTTTTCTGCAGCTCTGCATCTGAAAGTGTAAGAAAGACCCCCTGGCTCCTGTAGTATCGATATGCATCAAAGGCTCCCGGATTTCCCGCATGCTCCGGCTGTTCAAATCTGCCGGCAAATACTGCCTCCTGTCCCGGATACAAGGTTATACCTTTCTCCACATACACAAGCAGCTTCATATTTTCATGAAACCCAGTCCATTCTTCACCGGACATTCCTCTTGCATCCACAATCTTAATAAAGACCTGCTGCCTGTTTTCCGTTTCCTTTATCTCGTATATCGTTCCGGAAATTGTTCCGGAACAACCGTTCAGCCGGGAAGCATATTGTTCCTGCTCATGCAATATGTCGATATTCATATACCCCATTCCGGCAAACAGCACATATATGAGAATTCCGACAGTTATTCTTACTGTTCGTTTTACATCCACACTCCGCTTTGTCTGCCTTCGCCTGTCCGACATCCGTATTTTTTCATCCCAGCCGGACTCTTCTTTCTGTTTTCTCTGTTTTTGCCTTTTTCCCTGTTTTTGTCCTTTTTCTCCCGTAAACAGAAAAAAGGCTGCAACTATCATTGCAGCCAAAGTAAACCACCTGCTGCCAGCAATCGCCTCCGCCTCTCCAAGCATAAATGCACATGCGGCCCAAAATAGTGGTCTTTTTATTTTCTTTTCCTCCGCTATCTGTCAGTACCTGTCTAATTACACATTGAATAATTCGCTGTGTATGTCTCTGAGAAATCCAAATTCTCTCCATATACAAGATCCTGACTGCCTTCTACCTCAAATACAACACCATCCACATCTGACAGCTCTGTCAGAGAATCAACCAGCGAATAAATGATCACTTTGTCATCATAATCACCGACATGATCCAGAAAGGCCTTGCTGAAATTAACATAACACACCCGATCCAACACATAGATATCAAGAATATCTACATCCTTATCGATCGGACTCTTCCATTCCTGGGAATTCCGAAGTGCTTCCATGATCTGTTCCTCCGGTGCTTTGTAAGACAACGCATCAATCTCCGTCGTCTGCTTATCCAGCCGTTTTCCGGTATTATCCGGTGTATAGATCGTCACGGAATAAGAAGCCTCCATAAAATTATCACCGATCGTTGAAAATGATTCCGCATTGTAAACACTTGTATCTACCTTCTTCTCTCCAATCAGATCCGACAATTCAAATGAAACCCCTGAAATACCATTTACCTGACACAGGGTTTTTGTAAATGCCATTTTACACAACAGGATCTGATAATTCTCTGCGGTATCATAATCCAGATTGAACATGATCGTTACCAGTCCTTTTCCATCATAAGAATATCGCTGATAGGTCATTCCATCTGCAACCGGAATCTTATAAAGCTGCTCGTCTTCTGTTGATATCAACAGATTCATCAGCTTATCTATCACATTTTCCGTTGATTCCAACTGATCGATCTTCGTATCATAGACAGAAAACTCTGTCCATTTCTGATTCATATAATATACGGAATATGTCTGCATCCCGGCATCCGTACCGGTATCTGTTCTCTGACTCTCCGCATGTCCATTTTTCCCACATCCGGTCATAAACAGCAGAGCCACAACTAACAGCATCCCGCTTATAATATGCATGATCCGTTTCTCCATCTTCTGCTCCTTTATTTCACATAGTTCATCGGAACACGTACTGTAAATGTGGTTCCCTTTCCAGGCTCACTGTACACATTTATAATACCCTTATGCATAACGATAATATTCTTTGAGATTGCAAGTCCAAGACCGGTCCCTCCGGTATCCCTGCTTCTCGCCTTATCTACTCTGTAGAAACGTTCGAATATATGCTCTACACAATCCTCCGGAATACCAACACCGGAATCGGCAACCTTAATATACAGATTCTTATGATCGGCATTCAGGGATACGCGGATCCATCCGCCATCCACATTATATTTGATTCCATTTTCGATCAGATTGGAGATTGCCAGCGTAAACTTCACCTTATCAATATCAGCTTCCACTTCCCGGAAGCTTTCAAATGTGATCTCAATGCTTCTCTTTTCTGCCAGAGGCGTCAACCGTTTCAGAATAACCTCCATCAGCTCATTGATATCCACCCGCTCGATATTCAGGCTGTCTGATCCCTTATCTGTCTTGACCAGCGTCAGCAGATCACTGATGATCTGCGCTTCACGGTCAATCTCTAAAACAATATCGTTCATGAATTCCCGGTACATCTCAACCGGAACATTATCCTGCATCAAGATTGATTCTGATAAAACCTTCATTGAAGTAATCGGTGTTTTCAGCTCATGTGATACATTTGATACAAATTCCTGCCGGGATTCCTCCAACAACTGCGATTTGGCAAATATCCCATTCATATTGTCAACAACGCTCCCAGCTTCTCGCCATAAGCCATCCGATGAAATCTGTCCCAGAAATCCATCCTTCATATTTACAAGTTGACTCTTGATCTTTCTGGTATCACGAACCGCCATATAAGAAATGAAAAATGCTGTCAGCACCCCGATCACCATAAAAATACAGATCAAGATATTGGCACGGTATGACAAATATCCTCTTTCATTTTCCATGCTTTCCAGACTGACTGCGATCACAGCTACATCATCAATATAACCTTCCCGGTTCACCACAGGAAACATATACTCAATGTAGGACTGTTCCCGTACCAGCCGTTCGTCTCTGTCTCCCTTCATGATCTCATAGATATCATTATTCATGATATAGGTATCCTTCAACAGACGAAAGCTGTCATAGGCTACCCTGTAATCAGTATCTACGATCATAACTCTGGCAGACAGGCTGTACGCCAGAGTGTTCATACCATGAAAAGTCTTGCTTGTACCTTCTGTTTCCGAATTAATATCATTGATCAGATATTCCAGATTTTTTGCGTTTTCCTGCAACAGTGTTTCACAATCACTATATCTCTGATTCCACATCAACTGTAGCAGAACCGTTTTCATACTGATTGAGATCAGATAAAAACCTGCCATGATCATTACAAAGATAACAACCTGAAGACTGATCCTCCGCCTGCTGTTTTTCCAGATATTTTTATTCTTATTTTCTACATTTTCATCTTTACTTTTTTCCATTCCAAAAAAATCCAGTAAGATAGGAATGCTTTACGCATTCCTTGTCTCATCATCCTTTAAAATAGTAGCCAACGCCCCATTTTGTATGAATATACACCGGCTCACCCGGATTCTCCTCAATCTTCTCACGAAGTCTTCTTACATGAACATCCACAGTTCTGGCATCTCCCGGATATGTACTGCCCCAGATCGTATCTAACAGTTCATTTCTGGAATAAACCTTATTCGGATGCGCCATCAGAAGCTCCAGCAAATCGAATTCTTTTGCTGTCAGATTCAGTTCCTTTCCATGAACAAATACACGGCGGCTATCCAATTCTACCTTCATGCCATTGATTTCTAAAATATTTACCGGTTTTACAGGCTCTGCCTTTTTTCCGCTTCTTCTTAAGATGGCTTTGATCCTTGCCTTTACCTCCAGTATGTTAAATGGTTTGGTGATATAATCATCTGCACCATATTCAAGACCCATGATCTTATCCATATCCTCACCCTTGGCCGTCAGCATAATGATCGGAACATTGGAAAATTCACGCACCATCTGACATACTTCAATCCCGGTATAAACCGGAATCATGATGTCTAACAGAACGATATCATAATCATTGTTTTTGATCTTCTCAAACGCCTCTCCGCCATCATATGCCACGTCTACTTCCATATCATCCTGTTCCAGACTGAATTTCAGACCTTTCACGATCAGTTTCTCATCATCTACGACCAATACCTTTTTCATACCAGATTTCCACCTTTCCTTTGTTTCTACATCTCTACCGACCCACGCAAATATCGTTTTTTATCTTCTGATATAAATTCTCTCCGATACCATTCACATTCATAATATCTTCTGTTTTTTCAAATGCACCCTGTGTCTCTCTGTAAGTTATGATATTCTCCGCCTTTGCTTCACCAATCCCGGACAATGACATCAGTTCCTCTTTCCCGGCAGTATTGATATTCACTACTCCCGCTTCCATTGTCTGTCCGTTCGTTTCTGTTTCCGGATCCTGCCAGCGTTCTGGCTGCTCCTGCACCTCTTCCTCCGTCGGAAAATAAATCCTCTGTCCATCCTCGATAAAGTCTGCAAGATTTACCACCTGCTCCGCAGCATTCTCTGCAAATCCGCCTGCTGCAAGAAGTGCATCATTGATCCTTGCACCTATCGGGAGTTCATATACCCCTTCTTGTTTTACTGCCCCACAGACAAATACACAGATTCCTGTGTCTTTTATAGCTTCTGTGTCTATTATGGCTTCTGTGTCTTCCTGATCCCTTTCTGTAACAGAACCTACCACGGCGTCTTCGGCATATGCCGTATCATTCTGTGAACCGGTATTCTGCTCTGTTGTCTCAAGTATCATGCCATTTTTCCGACATCCGGCCAGAGTAATCCCGGACAACAACATCCATCCGGCAAGTCCTACATATAACAGTTTTTTCTTTATTATCATACCTGCATACCTCCTTGATATGCCGGTACACTCATGCACACCCCCATTTTAACGAACTTCGATTCCTTTTACAATAGCAAAATAGAAAAAGACCAGTCCTGCGGCATCCGATTTTTCTCGTTATCGGTGCACAGCTCCGGTCTTTTTCTGTTTTACTTTTAACTTTTCATTGAATGTGCTTCTTAGAATAATGGCTCTTTTAAGATTGCAGTACCGATACCCTTCTGAGTAAAGAACTCAAGAAGCAGGCAATGCTTCAGGCGACCATCCAAAATATGAACTCTTGATACACCATTTTCCATTGCTGTGATACAGTTATTAAGCTTTGGAAGCATACCACCGCCGACAACACCTTTCTCAATGATATCCTTTGCCTCATGGATATCCATTTCTGAGATCAGGGTAGACTTATCTGTCGGATCGATAAATACACCTTCAATATCTGTTAAGAATACCAGCTTTTCTGCCTTTAATGCTGTTGCAACAGCACATGCAGCATCATCAGCATTAATATTATAATCCTCATATTCTTCACTGACACCGATAGGAGCGATAACAGGTATAAAATCCTGATCGACCAGTGCATCGATCACCTCTGTATCAACCTTTGTGATCTCGCCTACATAACCGATATCTTTTCCGCCCGGCAGACGCTTCTTAACGGTGAACAGTCCACCATCCTTTCCACTGATACCCACAGCCTTTAAACCAACCTTCTGCATCATGCTGACAAGACTCTTATTTACCTTGGATAATACCATCTCAGCAATCTCCATTGTCTCACCGTCTGTTACACGAAGTCCATTGATAAATTCAGGCTCTTTTCCAATCTTCTCTACCCATTTGCTGATCTCCTTACCGCCACCATGCACGATAACCGGTTTCAGTCCAACCAGCTTTAATAATGCAACATCTTCGATCACATTGTATTTCAGATTCTCATCCAACATAGCACTTCCGCCATATTTTACAACAATTGTTTTCCCCTGAAATTTCTTGATATAAGGCAAAGCCTCGATCAGTGTCTGTGCTTTTGATATTACCTGATCTACTGTATAATCTCCCTTTACCATCTTATTTACTTCCTCACTTTCTATACTCTGCATTTATCTTGATATATTCATATGTAAGGTCACAGCCCCACGCGGAAGCTGTCTCTGTACCGGCATGCATATCCGCATGAAAACATACCTGATCCGGCGACAGGATCTCCGTCGCTCTTTCTTCATCATAATCGGTACAGACCCCGTTTTCAACTATTTTTAAGGAACCGGCCTCACTGGATATTATAATATCTACCTTATATGGGTCAAATGCGATCCCGCTCTGTCCCATCGCGCACACCAGACGTCCCCAGTTCGCATCCGAACCGTATACGGCGCATTTTACAAGGTTTGATGTCACCACGGATTTTGCAAGCTTTCTTGCGCCCTCCTTGGATTCCGCCCCTGCTACCTGTACCTGAAACATCCTCGTCGTTCCCTCTCCGTCCGCTGCGATCAGCTTCACGAAGTAGGTATTGATATATCGAAGTGCCTCCGCAAATGCCGGATAGTCCGCATCCGTTTCAAGCAGCTCATCATTTCCTGCCATGCCATTTGCAAATATCATAACGGTGTCATTCGTTGAAGTATCCCCATCGACAGATAACATATTATAAGTGTCTATGACATCATTTCTCAGTGTTTTCTGCAATAACTCCTGACTGATATTCAGATCCGTTGTCAGGAATCCAAGCACCGTTCCAAGATTCGGATTGATCATACCGGAACCTTTGCACATGCCTCCGACGGTAATTGTCTTCCCTTTGATCTGCAGCTTTACCGCGATCTCTTTCTTATATACATCGGTCGTCATAATGGCTTCCGCCGCATGACTTCCACTTTCCAAATCATCGGAAAGCATCCCTGAAAGTTCGCAGATTCCATGCGCGATCGTCTCCATCGGAAGCCTTATACCTATTACTCCGGTCGAAGCAACCGCAACCTGATCAACCGGTACCTGAAGTTCTGCTGCCACAAGCTCTGCCATATGCGCCACATCAACATCTCCTGCTTCTCCGGTACATGCATTTGCCACTCCACTGTTTACAACCAGTGCCTGACATAAGCCGATATCGTCACATAATGCTTTGTCCCACATAACAGGTGCAGCCTTGACTACATTCTGTGTAAATACTCCAGCTGTCTTCGCCGGACACTTGCTGACTAGTAATGCCATGTCTTTTTTCTTTTTATTTTTTCTTACTCCGGCGTGCATACCTGCTGCCAGAAATCCGATTGGAGCTGTCACTCCGCCGGAAATGATCTCCATACCGATCACCGCCTTATATCATCTGTTCTTCCACGATATCCGATGCCGTTACTCTTTATGGGAATACCGGAGCCATCAGCAGTCCTTCTTCTTCCGGAAGTCCAAACATAATATTCATATTCTGAACTGCCTGACCGGCTGCTCCCTTTACCAGATTATCAAGTGCTCCCATTGCAATGATACGTCCGGTTCTTTCATCAATCTTAAAGTTGACATCTACATAATTGCTGCCCTCTACCCAACGTGTCTCCGGACATACATCCTTGTCAAGAACACGGACAAATCTCTCGTTTGCATAATATTTGTCATATGCAGCACGAACAGTATCGTAATCTACCTTTTCTTTTAATGAAGCATATGCTGTAACCAGAATACCACGATTCATCGGAACCAGATGTGGTGTGAAATTAATCATGATCGGACTGCCGTATGCATATCCCAGCTGTTCTTCGATCTCCGGTGTATGGCGATGAGTCGTTACTCCATATGCCTTAATGCTTTCATTTACCTCACAGAACAGGTTCGGGATCTTTGCTCCTCGTCCTGCTCCTGATGTACCGGACTTAGCATCTACAATGATCGTATTCGGATCGATCAGCTTCTCTTTTACAAGCGGATATAAGGAAAGAATGGAGCAGGTTGTATAACAGCCCGGATTTGCCAGAAGTCTGCATCCCTTTACCTTATCTCTGTTGATCTCACACAGACCATATACGGCCTCGTCGATAAATTCCGGACTCTTATGCTCGATCTTGTACCACTTCTCGTAAGTAGCAACATCCTTAATTCTGAAATCCGCACTCAGATCAATAATCTTAACCTTTGATAAGATATCCTCATTTACAAGAGAAGAACATAAGCCCTGTGGAGTTGCCGTGAAAATAACATCTACTTTCTCAGCCAGTTCATCCATGTTCTCGCCCAGACAGGTTGCATCCACGATCTGAAACATGTTTCCAAATACTTCGTAATATTTCTTATCTATAAAACTTCTGGAACCATACCAGACTATTTCCACATCCTTATGTCCAAGAAGAATTCTTACTATTTCCTGACCGGCATATCCGGTTGAACCAATAATTCCTGCTTTTATCATATCTTACTCCAATCTGCTGCGACCGGTCATTTTCCGTTACAGCCATCGTCCTATTTGTATTTCTACACATTCATTTATCTTACTCTCTGCATTTTCTTCCGTCAACCGCTTTCATAGGAAAATACAGTTCGTATAATCTTCCATGATTATACAGTTATTATGTATAATATTCAAGCATTAATTAATAAATATGCAAAAATATTTTTTATTTTTATATCCCAGCATTGCATTCTTAATTTGATCATACATGTTTTATATATTTTCCAAATTATTATATTATGCAGAAAATGTTATATTTAAAGCAGCATTATTGCAATTTTCACAAAAATCAAAGCCGGCAGAACAGGATATCTTTCTTCTTCCGGCTTTATGCATGTCATGTATATTTTGTGTATAATATTAATCCAGTGCTTCTTTCTGAGGTACGGTTACTGTCGCTTCATAGCAGGAGAAGATCTCCTCTACGTGCTCCTGATCCGGTTTCTTTGTGATCAGACTGACGATCGGAACAAGGATCAATCCACCGATCATCGCTGCTGCACCACAGTTTACAGGTGACTGTAATGCCTGTGGAAAACTAAATAACTGCCATGTATTACTGATAAAGTTCAGTGTCATGATGCCTACGCCCCAGATAAAACTTACAAGGCAGGCTGCCACTGTCGTGCGTTTCCAGTACAGACCATATAAAAACGGAGCCAGACAGGCACCTGCGATCGCACCCCATGAAATACCCATAAGCTGTGCGATAAATGCCACCTTGCTGGAATACTGAATGACTGCAATGACCGCCGATAATGCGATAAATACTACCAGCATGATCCGCATTGTAAGGACCTGCTTCTTCTCTGACATTTTCGGTGCGATCGATGCTTTGATAAAGTCGATCGTAAGTGTGGAGCTTGAGGTCAGAACCAATGAAGATAAGGTAGACATCGAAGCAGATAATACAAGGATAACCACCAATCCCATCAATACTTCCGGAAGATTCTCAAGCAGGTGTGGAATGATCGCATCAAATCCTTCTGTTGCTACATCCGTCTCGGTCAGACGTCCAAAACCACCAAGGAAATAACATCCTCCGGCTACGATCGTTGCAAATAAAGTAGATACGATCGTTCCAGTCTTGATTGATTTCTCATCTTTGATCGCATAGAATTTCTGGATCATCTGAGGAAGGCCCCATGTTCCAAGTGAGGTTAATATGACAACACATACCAGATTGAAGATATCCGGTCCAAGGAAGGATGCAAATACACCCGGTGTATCCGAAACCGCCGGATCATTTACACGAGCCAGCTTGTCTAACGCACCTGTAAGTCCGCCTCTCTCGTTTAATACTGCATAGATAACTGCTACTATACCAACCAGCATGATCAGTCCCTGAATAAAGTCATTGATCGCTGTCGCCATATACCCGCCAACAATTACATAGATACCGGTAAGAACTGCCATAGCAACAACACAGATCTTGTAATCAATGTCGAACGCCATTCCAAACAATCTGGAAAGACCGTTATACAATGAAGCCGTATATGGGATCAAGAATATGAATATGATCCAGGAAGAAATGATCTTCATGGATTTGCTGTTATATCTTCTCTCAAAGAATTCCGGCATTGTTCTGGAATCCAGCTTCTGCGTGATCAGTCTGGTTCTTCTGCCAAGCACTACCCATGCAAGCAGAGATCCAAGGATCGCATTTCCAATTCCGATCCATGTGGATGCAATTCCGTATTTCCATCCAAACTGTCCTGCATATCCAATAAAAATAACTGCCGAAAAATAGGACGTACCATATGCAAATGCTGTAAGCCATGGGCCTACGCTTCTTCCTCCCAGTACAAATCCGTTCACATCTGTGGCCTGTTTTCTTGCATAAAATCCTACACCGATCATTATGCCAAAGAATACAACAAGCATAATCACTTTAATAACCATGTCGACCTCCCGTCACTTCTCATTTTTGTATTCGCAGAATTTTACACTCAACTTTCCACCAACAATAGTGCATCTTATAATTTCTGATTTTCGAATTCTGACATAATCCGGCTCATTTTGCTTTATTGCGTTGAAGTCAAGCAACTTTAAAGTTCTACGTTTTAAACCACAAAATAGATTATATTGGATACATCCATTTTCGTCAATATAAAAAACGACTTCCTTGCAGATATTTTTTCAGCTTTCGCCAAATATTTCATTCTGCCGTTCAGGAGTCGTTTTTCCAATCTGTTTTTAGCACTTCATAAGCCCGCTGCACAGATCCAAATTCATATCATTACTTTGGATCTATGCTGTTTGCGCTTGATCTTCACATTAATGTGTCTTCTCATATGCCAACACTTTTTCTGCAATCGTATCCATGAGTTCTTCTACGGAAAGTCCCTCGGCTTTTACCGTGATCTGTGCATATTTTTCATACAATAAGATTCTCTCGTTATAAAGATCCTTTAAAGTCTGACCATCCTTTAACACTACGCCACGCCGTTTTACATTTTCCAGTCTGGAAGCGATCACTCCATATGGAAGCTCGATATATACTACAATATCATTTTTTACATAATGCTGCATGGCTTCATCACAGTATACGACACTTCCTCCGGTTGCAATAACCGTATTCTTTAAGTCAATTTCTTTGTTTACATCATTTTCTATCTGAAGGAACCCATCATCTCCATATTCTGCGATCAGCTCACGAAGCAGCTTACCATGCTTCTTCTGGATCAACACATCTGCATCTACAAAATCAAATCCAAGAACCTTGGCAAGTACCACACCAATCGTACTCTTTCCACAACCAGGCATTCCGATCAAAACTATATTTTTCATCTTCTTTCTCCATTCTCTGTATTTTAATTTTCTATATTATCCTAATCTTTTCATTTGTTCTCTGTATTCATTACTTCTAATTTAATCCCATTTCTGTTTATTCAAGGATTTTTATTATTACTTGTGTCATATACATCCCATAACGCGAAGGACATATACCCATACCGTTATCGTGATCGATGAAAACAGGGTTGTCAGCACGATCGTATTTGATGACAGGACTTCATCATTATTCATATTCTTAGCCATGATATAACAGGTTACCGTGGACGGTGAGCCTGTCATGATCAGGATTGCTGCCAATTCACTCGGTGCAAACCCAAGCTTAACCGCAATCGGCATATAGATCAAAGGAAATACGACTAGCTTCATAAGAGCTGCTGTAACCGCAGGCTTCATTTTCTCCAGTGCTGCTTTTGTATTAAAACCTGCTCCTATGGCGATCAATGCGATCGGAGTCGCCGTCTGTGCGATATAATTGATCGTCTTCATCGGTATCGCAGGAATCGGAATATTCAATAATGAAAACGGAACTCCGAGCACGATGCCGATTATGATCGGATTCTTTAAAATATTAATGCATGCCGTTTTGATTCCGTCTGCACCATGGATATTATCTCTGCCCCCAAAGGTCAGCATAATAACGGACAGGATATTGAACAATGGTACCGCCGCAACGATCATAAGCGGAGCCATCCCTGAGCTTCCACAGATATTTTCTACAAAGGCAATTCCAAGCACCGCCGCGCTTCCTCTTGCCGATGCCTGCGCAAACGCTCCGACCATCGTCTTATCCCGGCAATATATCTTTGCAAAGCACCATGCACATGCAAACATAATAAAAGTTCCGAAGAAACAAAACGCCACAAATTTCATATTTACGTCTTTTAATACCGAGGTTGTTGCGATATCCCGAAACAAAAGCACCGGAAGGGATACCTTAAACACATATTTATTTGCTATATTTGCAAATTCATCATTGATCAACCCAATCCGTTTCAGAAACCACCCCAACAGGATCACCAGAAAGATCGGCACTGTCGCATTTATACTAAATAAAAAATCACTCATTCCATTCTCTCTTTTCTTAATTAAACTGTCGCAGCCCTTACTATAGCACAGCTTGTTATCCGATTCAATTTTTATCCGATTTTTTTAAAAGATCTATATGCAACAGATACATATCTGCCAGACCTCGAAAACTTTAAATGAATGCTAAAATGTATGAGATTATCATCAGTCCATATATAATATTCAAAAAAATAAATACTGGAAAGTGGCTTAAAACCTAAGGAAATCCGCTCTGTCAAAAAAAATGCAAAAAAAATAAAATTTATTGTTGACATCAAGGGGGTGTTTATGTATAATATGTCTTGCGTCAGAGATATGACGAACATAAAAAAACGACAAACACTTTGTTCCGGGGTGTGGCTCAGCTTGGCTAGAGCGCTTGATTTGGGATCAAGAGGTCGCAGG
>OLVO01000562.1_pt1 | contig 42717 bp, 25 predicted proteins | sample 1672571 | NCBI WGS metagenome assembly OLVO01 (sample SAMEA3136700, study PRJEB25190) | human gut metagenome | biome: human gut; feature: human-associated habitat; material: faeces | place: Austria | collected 2013
TCGAATTAAACCACATGCTCCACCGCTTGTGCGGGTCCCCGTCAATTCCTTTGAGTTTTAATCTTGCGACCGTACTCCCCAGGCGGAATGCTTATCGCGTTAACTTCGTCACCGACCCTAAAGCCGACAACCAGCATTCATCGTTTACAGCATGGACTACCAGGGTATCTAATCCTGTTTGATCCCCATGCTTTCGTGCCTCAGCGTCAGTATATGGCCAGATAGCCGCCTTCGCCACCGGTGTTCTACCCAATATCTACGAATTTCACCTCTACACTGGGTATTCCGCTATCCTCTCCATAACTCTAGCTACATAGTTATAACGGCTATTCCGAGGTTAAGCCCCGGGATTTCACCGCTATCTTACATAACCGCCTACACACCCTTTACGCCCAGTAATTCCGAACAACGCTCGCCCCCTTCGTATTACCGCGGCTGCTGGCACGAAGTTAGCCGGGGCTTCTTTAGATGCTACCGTCATCATCGTCACATCCGAAAGAGCTTTACAATCCGAAAACCTTCTTCACTCACGCGGCATGGCTGGGTCAGAGTTGCCTCCATTGCCCAATATTCCTCACTGCTGCCTCCCGTAGGAGTCTGGACCGTGTCTCAGTTCCAGTGTGGCTGATCGTCCTCTCAGACCAGCTATAGATCGTAGGTTTGGTAGGCCTTTACCCCACCAACTGCCTAATCTTCCGCGGGCCGTTCTTTCGGCGATAAATCTTTCACCCTCAGGTCTTATGCGGTATTAGCATCCGTTTCCAGATGTTGTCCCCCACCAAAAGGTACGTTCCCACGTGTTACTCACCAGTGCGCTACTCTCATTATATGGTGCAAGCACCACACAAATCCCGTTCAACTTGCATGTGTTAAGCCTGCCGCCAGCGTTCGTTCTGAGCCAGGATCAAACTCTCATCTTAAAATGATTCTTCAATCCCGTCTAATTACTTACTCATAAAAGAATTTTCTTGGTTCCTTTTTTTCAGATACACTAGACTTTATTTATTTGTTGCCAAATACCCGCCGTCTGCGTATCCTCTTCTTTAACTTATTTACTCTCTTCTATAACTACCGGGCGATTTTGCACTTGGCTAACTCGCAGCCGGTGAGCAGGTTTATATGACAGTCGCCGTCATATGTCAACACAAAAAATTAAAAAAATTTGATTTTTTTTCACATTTTTTCTAACCCATTGATTGTATGAAGAAATTTATGTGGAATTTTCGCATGTGGAAATACGCCCCGTTATTTCCATTTTTTTAACCTTATGTGCGGTACAATATTTACAATACACGAACTGTAATTTTGATACAAGGTAGCAATTATGTTAAAAAACAACATTTTAGTTATAGCTTTAGTCTTAATACTTTCGGCCTGCGCATCGGAGAAGCCGGTTTTGACCGGGGTTGACGGTTCGGCGATTCCGCCGGCTTTTGCCCATTTTCCGGACGTTCCTTTTCCTGACCAGTCCTATATAGATCTGGAAGAAACAAAGGCTTTGGGCACCGGCGACAACTGGATCGGCAGCCTGGTATTTACGACTCCGTATAACGCAAGCAGCGTTTTTGACTTCTATATGTCGGAGATGCCCAAACTGAAATGGAAAGAAATTGCAACGGTTCGGGCTGATATCAGCCATATGACTTACGTACGGGAGAATCGCGCCGTGCAGATTCTGATTCTTTCCGACGGTTCGGACAAGGCCAAAGTAACGATTACGGCAATTCCGAATCCGAATGCTTCAAGCTATTAATAAAGGGAGCATCAAATGCGGTTTGAATTTTTCACGATGGGCGGCAGCCAGCTTTGGGAAGACGTTTTCTTTTATCAGAAATGGCGAATCCAGCGAAATTACCGCACCAAAGAATACAGGCTTCTTGATCCGTGGGACATTCAGCGTCACAGCGGCGGTTTCGAAAACTGCCGCCGGGCTTTTCTTGACTATATTGAAATCTATGAAATATCGCGACAGCGCGGACATATGGTAATTATGCTGCACGGTCTGGGCGACAGCAAAAACATTTTCAAACCCTTATGGCGCGCCGTATTAAAAGAAGGTATGATGGCAGCGGCAATAAACTATCCGTCAACCCGCAAACGAATCGACTCACACGTCCGGCAGTTGGATTTTCTGTTAAACCATCTTGAAGACGTGCAGGAAGTCTCCTTTGTAACCAAAGGCGTCGGCGGAATTGTGCTGCGTAAACTGATGGCTCTCGAATCGCCTTGGCAGACAAAGCTCAAAATCCGGCGCATTGTGCAGGTTTGTCCGCCGAATCAAGGCAGCAAGCTCTTTGCCAAACTTGAAAAATACAGTTTTTTCAGATGGTTGCTAGGCCCGATTTTGAAAGAAGTTTCGCCGAACAACATGATTTTCATTCCAAACTTTCCCAAAGGAACCGAGTTTGGTATCATTGCAACGGACTTTCCGGGCAAGAATCTGACCAACATGCTTTCGGAATCGTTAAAAAAATCTTTGCCGACACCGGGCGAATCCGATTTGGAGGGTGCAAAGGAGGTTATTCATGTCAGCAACGTCAACTACAACGTCTTTAACAACGACAAAGTCGTTAAAGCCTGCGTAAAATTTCTGACCAAAGGGAAATTCAACTAAATCAAAAAAATCAAAAAACTGTAACAAAATATTTTACTTTTATATGCTACAATCTAAATAGCATGGAATAGCTTTAAAATGAGGAACCGATGAGAGCCGTACTGATTAATATAGGAATAATTCTGGCAATTGCCCTTGCTTATTATATTGATTTTTTCGGCTGGTTTACCACAAAGTACGCTTTCTGGGGTTCACTCGTTTTGGTAATTGCGGTTTTGCTGGCTGCTTTTAAGGTACTTGGCAATCCTTGGCATAAGGAAGACGACGATGACAAAATGTAGTTGGAAATATGTATTCGGCCTGTTTATCGGGCTTCTGTTTATGTCAGCTGCAGGCGAGGCTTTTGCGACAGAAGGAGCCAATGCCGCAACCGAGAAAAAAGTCGAAACTTTTGTCGGAGCCACAAAACTCGGCGACAAGAAAGATCAGGACGTTATTGACCAAGTCAAACAAAACTGTGCCGATGCCAAAAAGAAAGTTGAAGACAAAGAAAAAGAAATATCTGACATTGATGTAAAAATAAACAGAACTGTCACGACAAGTGCTGTTGGTACATCAGTTACTGGTTTTGTCATGACCGCAACGACAAAAATTAACGATCCTGAGGCATACAATAAATATACAGAAGAAAAAAGACGTCTGCAAGAAGAATTGAAACAACTCAAAGAAGCAAAAAACAAAGCCTGTGATGAAGCTGATGAAGTTCTAGACGTTGCAGAAGCTGCTATTTATGTATATACCGGTTCTGACGGTTCAAAACTATATTTTCAGTATGATGGAGAAACGGCAAAATCAATCAACGGCGTTACACGCGGCTGTATTCCGCTGCCAATGAAACTGGCTGAAGGCCGGAGTTGTATTTTTTGCCCGCTGTTTCTGAAAATCTTTAATGCGGCGCAGAGAATGACCAGCGGTTCTTATGCCGCATTATCCAAAGCCTTTGCCAACGTGCTTTTGGTTGGATTTGCCTTGTGGGTTGCCTTTTCTTTGCTTGGCAAAGTTTCTTCCTTTACCAAAATGGATGCGCCGAAATACATTACCGAGCTTTTGACACAGGCTTTTAAAGTTTTGGTCGCCTTTTTGCTGTTGAGAGATGCAACTGCCATTTACGGTTATGTATTGGGACCATTATTGAAAGCAGGTATGGAATTTGGCATGACTCTGCTTTCGGCAGGAGAAAACTCTTATCTTCAGGCTTGTGACACTTCGTCAGAATTAAGCGGTCTGAGCAGCGGGCTGTTGCCAGGGTATCTGTATACACAGTTGGAATGTTTCATCAAAGCGGTTCAGGCCGAACTGGCCGTTCCGCAGGCAATCGGTTCCTCGCTGATGTGCGTTGCCCGGAATGCCGGTGCTATTGACATGGGCGCTCTGACGACTGTTACAAGTTTTAAATTCCCTGATCTTTCCATGATTTTTGAAGGTTTAATCATTTGGGTCTTCGCATGGTTGCTGTCGCTGGCTTTTGCCTTTTATCTGGTTGACGCAACCGTACGGTTAGGGATTGTCGGCGCCTTGATGCCGTTTCTGATTGCCAGCTGGCCGTTCAAAGTTACTTCCAAATACACGACGCAAGGCTTTACGATGTTTATGAATACTTTCTTTACTTATGTATTCATGGGGCTCGTCGTCAGCATTAACATTCAATTAATGAGCGAATCAATGTCCGGCGTTTCGGGTGGTATGAAGGCGGTTGTCAATGCATTAAATTCAAATGAAGTTACCACTCTTAAAAATCTGCTGGACATCGGTTTTGCAGGCTTCCTCATTCTGATCGCCAGCTGTATTTTCGGATTTAAGCTGACCAGTCAGGCAACCGAATTGGCCGGAAGCATGGCCGGCGGCGGTGGCGGCAGCTCGATTGCTCCAGAAATCGGCGGCATGGGTTATAACGTTGCCAAAGCGGCAACACTCGGAGCCGGCAAAACGGCATGGCAAGGGACAAAACTGGTCGGCAATGCCACCGGTGTTACGCCGAAGCTACGGCAGGCTCGAGACAAAGCCGTTTCAGCTTTGGGAAAAGTTTTCAGTTTCGGACGGTCAGGCGGCGGCAAGAGCAGTGCTCCCGTATCCCGGCTTCGCGGTTCGGACGCTCCGGCGCCGGCTCCCTCCTCTTCTTCGTCAGGCGGTGCTTCTCCGGTAACGGCCGAGCAGTCCCGTCAGGCCGAAAGAGTCGAAAATGCCGCACCGCGGCCGACAACACCGGCTAAACCGGTAACGGCTGCTAATACGGCCAAACCGAATCAGGCCGGAGCGGAAGGAACTGCGCCGACAAGTCCGGAAGCGGCAAGAGAGCGGCAGATTGACCAGTTCAACCGCAAACAGGCCGCAGGATTGGATCTTGCCAACAATTCCGAAATTTACAAACAAGTGTCCGAGCGGTGCGGACAGGCGACGGCCAACCGTGACGCAGCGGCTCAACGCGCCCGCAATTTTGAAGCTCAGGCAAAAGAGGAAAAAGACAAAGCAACCGCTTTGCGGCAAAAAGCCCAGAGCATGGCTGACGGTGCCGAAAAAGACGCGGTAATGAGACAGGCAGGCTCTTCCGACCAAAAGGCTAACGAATTTACGGCTCAGGCTACCGAAGAAAGAAAAAATGAAAAAGAAAATGACGCAATCGTTCAGGAAAACCTGAAAAAAATGGACGAGATGCAGAAAGAAAGGGAACAGAGCATATCGGACAGAGAAATTGACAACATTATGAAACAGAAATACGGCAATAATTACCGTACGGAACAAAGCGCCAATATTAACGGATGGAACTTTAAATAAGTTTTAGGACTAAGACGATGTTTAAGGACGTGAACATAAAACAGATTTTAAGAGTGATGCTGGTTGTTCTTTTTGCGGCATTCATGCTCACGGCCTGCGATTCTCCTAAAGAGGGCAAAACATCTCTGAATGCAGATAAGCGTGCGGCTTTATCCGTAAAAGACGACAGCGGACAACAAGAACTGGCTAATCAACACAGAGAATGCTGGCAGACCGGAATAATCGACTTGCTTTACGAGAATATGGGCAAAGTCGCCATGGGCATGTATGCCAAAATTACCGACGGCGCATTGCCTTTGATGATGATTGCTTTTGCGCTGTGGACAATTTTTCGCCTGTTAAAGTTTGTCGGTTCGTTTACGGAAGATTCTCCGGCTGAAATATGGAACGAAATTGTCCGAAAGCTGTTTGTCTGTTTGATTTGCGGGTTAATTGCATCTTCGACAACGCAGATTTTGTGGCTGCTGAATACGGTTGTTTTCCCGATTTACTATGCATTTTTGGAACTTGGCGCGGCAATTTTGAACAGTACCGGCGACGGAAGCAACTTCAAGGTCAACAACGGTGTTGTCATCAAGTTCTTTCAGGAACTGATAACGCCGAACCAGCCGGTAATGTGTACGGCACCGGCTCTTGGCCAAGCATCAATAGAAAGCCTGTCTTTCCCCGACGGACCGAGATCCATGATGAATTGTATGATTTGTGCCGTCAATGAGCGTCTGACACTGGGGTTCTACCTTTCGTTCAAAGTTATGGCCGCACCTGGATTTATGCCGTTAATAACCGGCCTGTTTATCCTACTGTGCTTTACATTCGTCAAGCTCGGATTTGTCTTCTATCTGGTTGACAGCATTTTCCGCTTTACAATGATGGCGGTCATATTGCCGATTCTGGTCATGTCTTACGCTTTTAAGCAGACGTCAAGCTGGGCAAAAAACGGTTTTCTGACCATTATAAATTCGGCGGCGCTAATGATGTTTATGGCGGTTATGATGTCTATGGCACTATTGGCTATGGAGCAGATTATCAGTGACAACTCCGACATTTTCGACAAAAGCGTTACCAAAGATTCTTTTGCCGAGTTCAGTATTCCGTTTATGTGCATCATGCTGATTGCTTTTCTGATAGTTTCCAGCGTCAACATAGCTCAACAGGTAACGGACAGTCTGGTAGGCGGAAATTCCGACTCCGCTTTCCAGAAACGTGCCGGCAAACTGGCTGCTGAGATTTTCTGGGGCGCCTTGAGCATTGTCACGTTTGGCGGTGCCAGAAAGATACGCGACGCATGGAAAATAATCAAAAGCGGCGGCAAGTAGTTAATTTGCCAAGAATTAAGGACCAAAACGATGAAACGGTTAACCGACATATTAAACATCAGCAAACTTATGAAGACAGGCGTTTTCATAATGCTGCTGTGCTTTTTGTTCCCGGCCGCCGTTTTTGCCGGCGAAGCTTGTGGCGCCAATAATCCTGACGGATGTCCGGAAGGGCAGAAATGTTACAAGATAAGATACGATATAACTATTACCCGTGGTGGCATAGCTCCAGACATGACCGTACATGATAACTCTGTTTTTGAATGTCATACGGACAAGGAAATTGAAAAATTAAGAAATCCCGGTCTTTTCTCCAGAGTTAAAGCCCTTTCCATTGAAAAAGTTGAGGGCAGCAAAGGAGAAAAGAACACATATTCGGTTACCAGTATGGCCACCGGCGTCGGAAACCGAAGCACCGTTGATGAAGAAGGAAACATTGAATCCTACCTGACTTTGGCATACGGTTCAATCGAAATTGCCCAGTTTATTGCCAAATGCAATATCGCAAAGATGCAGGAACTCTATCAGGGGAAATGCTATTCCTGCGTGATTATCAAAACTCTGATGGAAACATTTTTAAACGCCTGCAGCAAAGCTTATGACATCACATCTGAAGCGGGCGTAAAACTGCTGGTGCTCGGCGCTTTGGTCTGGATGGCTTTCTTTGTGATGAAAAACGTTTCATCTTTGTCTAATATTGAGCCGGGCGCCATGATGAACACCCTAACCGTCTTTTTGTTTAAGGTTATGGTTGCATATATTCTGATTACTTCCGGACTGGGCGTATTAATCAAATATACGATAAACCCGCTGCTGACTGCCGGCGCTGACTTTGGTATCGCTTTTATGAGCGTAACCAGCGACATTTCCGGAGCTCCCGAACTGAACGCCAACTATGCCGTAACCGTTCCGACCATCTCCGCATCGGACGGCGGAGCCGCAACGGAAATCGTTTCTTCCGACGTAATGAACAGAATCATGTTCTTTGCCCAAAATCTGGATAAAAACGTTTCTACCAATCTGGTTATCGGCCACGCGATGACCTGCTGGTCTATGAATGGCGGCGCTTGGGACTTTTCTCTGTTCAAAATGGTCAACTTATGGCTCTGGTTCTGCGGCGCTTTAATTTGGTTTGTCGGGTTCATGCTGACGCTGGGTATCGGTTATTATCTGCTGGACATCTCTTTTAAGCTTGGTTTTGCCATAATGGCACTGCCGGTCGTTATCGGACTGTGGCCGTTCAATGTTACCAAAGGGAAAGTGACCGCCGTCATCAGCATTATGCTTAAAGCAGCCGGAACTTTCGTGTTTCTTGCGCTGACGACGACATACGCTCTGGCAATGATTAATGTGGCTCTGAGGGACGTTCCGACACTGTTTGCAAAAATTGAAGCCGGTGATGCCATTTGGATTTCAAATACCTTTGATTTAACCGGACCTTATTTTCTGATTATTCTGTTTGTTTACCTGTATTCGATGAAGCTGATTTCATCAACGGTTTCTGATTACGTTGACAAATTCTTCAAAGACAGCGTTTTCGGCGGCGCTGATCCGATGCACGGCAAACTGACCCAAATGACTGATTTTGCCAAACAGCAGGCCATGCGTCCGGTAAAATGGGCCGGCGGCAAAGCCTCCGATGCCGTAAAGAAACAGGCAACAGAAGGAGCTGCCAAAGCCGGAAAATTTGTCCGCGGTCTATTCAAAGGCAAAGCCAACGGCGATCAGGAAAAAGACGACAAAGGCGGCGGCAATCCGGTAAGCGGCGGCGGAACCGCCATTAAAAACACAGGAAAGGGCGCCAAAGCGGCCGGAGCAACCATGGAACAATCCGGAAAAGGTGTTCAGGCTGCCGGCAAAGGCGTGGAAGCGGGAGGAAAAGCGGCTCAAGCCGGTGGCAAAGGGTTGATGTCCGCAGGCAAGGGATTGTCGGCAACAGGTTTGGGCGCCATTGTCGGCGTACCGATGATGATTGCCGGTGCCGCGGTATATGGCGCGGGCAAAGGTGCCGAAGTGGCGGGCAAAGTAACTCAAAAGGCCGGCAAAGCCATGCAGAAAGGCGGCAAGGCCATGAAGAAAGTCGGCGAGAAAATGGAAAAAGCCGGCGAAAAGATGGAAAAAATGGGCAATAAGCTGAAATTCGGCGATGAAAAGGCTCCTGAACCGGAAAATAAAGACAATTCTTCCGAAGGAGAAAGCTCTAGGCCTGAAGAGCAAAATAAACCCGAGAAACCGGACAACGGCAATAAACCGGAAAACGGCAAGTAACAGGTGACTGAGATGATGAACTGTATTTTGACATATTTGAAAAGAATCACCTTTTGGGCAGCGGTTGGATTGATTCCGTTTCTGTCGGCAATTAACCTCTCGGCAGCAGCAACCGACTGCGGCGCAAACTGCGGTGTCGAATGGCAGAAATGCCCGGAAGGAACTCGTACAGACATTTCTGCCGAATGCCTTAAGCAGCTGAACAGTTCATACAACAACTGCATCAACACAATGCCGGTTGCCGGAAATGTCGACCGCGTTCCTGAAGACCTGTGTCTGCGTAATCGTTCCAATCCCCGTCATAACGGCATGGACTATGCAGCTGTAGGAGGAACCAATGTTACAGCGGCTGCGGATGGCAGGGTTATCGAAACAAACAATTGTTCTAAAGGCTATGGCCGAAAAATTGTTATTGAACACGAACGCAAAGACGGTAAAGGCTCCTCCTATGTTTCTCTGTATGCACACCTGTCAAAAATTTTGGTAAGTCAAGGGCAAACTGTTAAGAAAGGCGACGTTATCGGTCAAGTCGGCGGAACATCTTGCAGCGGCAACCAAGGAGATACACCTTGGAAAAAATACGGTGATCACCTGCACTTTGAATTAAGAACGTCTAACGGGGGAACGGTTATTAATCCGATGTGTGACGAAATTCAATCCCTGTGCGGAAAATGTTACACCGAGTTTAATCCCAATCAGTGCCGGATTGAATGTAAAATGAATCCGGAGGATCCGATGTGCAAATCGTCCGGCAAATCAGACTTCAGTTTTGACTGGAGCACTTACAACGCACCCCAATTTGTACCGGCAAACGACTTCAGCAGCCAAAATGCCGTTGTCGGTTCCTCGGCTTATACATCTTACGGTGATTCTAAAAATGATGCCGAGTGCAACATCGACTCATACAGAAATTCTTTCAACAGCTGTATCTTTTGCGACCTGTTCAGGGTATTGTTCAATACTGCAAGTTCAATTGCCAAGGCTTCTTATACTTCTCTGGCCGGCGCCATGGTTACGCTGGTTATTATCGGAATGGCTTTGTGGCTGGCTATGACGATTCTGAAATTTATTTCGGCTTTTGACGTCAAAGAGCCCCGCATACTGGTCAAAACCATTTTCAATCAGGCTTTTGTCGTCTTTGTGGTCGTGGTCATTCTGCGTTCGGACATTCAGGAATTTATCGACCTGATTGTAACGCCGGTTTTCAATACCGGCATGGCACTGGCGCAACTGGTAACGTCCGGGCAGACGGGACAGACCTGTACCGGTTTTACCCAGGTTATGGAAGACGGCGGCATCCCATCGTCTATCGGCAATAACATTCTCTGTACCATTCAGAGCATTCAAGGCAAAATTCTTGATATTATGACATTAGGCTCAACCTCTCTTTGCGTGGCCTTTTTCAAAGAATCATATTGGAAATTATGGTTTCTGCCTCATGTCGGTTATCTTTTGGTCGGCGTTATTCTGTGGCTTTCGGCTTTTCTGCTGATGGTTATTTATCCTTGGCTGCTGATCGATTCTATTTTGCAATTGAGCGTAGCATCGGCGCTGATTCCGGTAGCCATCGCCGCCTATGCTTTCCCGATTACGCGAAAAAAATACGTTACCAAAGTCTGGGAAACGTTTATGACAGCCATGTTTACATTCCTGTTCCTGTCGATCGTCATATTTATCATTACGACCGGTATTGAACAAATTATGAATGAGGTTATGACACCGAGTTTAAAACATGCCGGAACCCAAAGCGGTTATGAGATTATTTTAGACACAGTCAATGGTTTGGCCTGGTGGACGGTAAAATTCCTTGAACTGGTCTTCTGGATGCTGCTTGGCTGGGCCGTTTTGGATCAGGCCAAAGAATTTGCCAAATCATTCTCCAAAGGCGGTTTCAGCATTAAGCCAATCGGTTCGCCTTTCGGCGGCATGGTTAACAATGTGGCGACACAAGCGGCTCTCGGTACCGGCAAAAAGGTCTGGGGCGGAACCAAATGGGCCGGAAAACAGATGGGACAAGGCCTGCACGACATGGCGCATTCGGCAAAGGTCAACCGAATGGCCAACCGGGCGATGAAAAGCGACGACGCCAAGACCAACGAAGACGGCAGCGTTACGGCAACCGTGCGCAACTGGTACGGCCGCAAAACGACCCGCACGGTTTCGCGCGACGCTTCCGGCAACCTTGCCGTAACCAACCAGCGCTCCAGAATCAAGATGCTCGGCCGTTTCAGCCATGACCGGACGACAACCACCGACAAATATATGACGGTTAAGAACAAATACGGCAAAGACGGCAAGCTTCTGCAGCAGACGATTAAAATCGACTCCGCAGCCTGTCGCAACATGACCAATCGCGACGGTTCGCTGAACATGGTTGCCGTCAACACCCTCCAACAGAACTCGACTTTGGGACAGGACATGGTCAATACGGCTATTTTGCAACAGGCTCTGAAAGAAAGAATGCCTAACTCGGAACTGGCCGATATGGACACTTCCTTTGCGGCTCGCGAAATTGTCCGGGGCGACGACGGTTCTTTCACAATTAAACAGACCAACGCCGACGGCACGACGACCAATTTCAGCATGAATATCAGCAATGGCCGGATAATGACATCGGTTGAAAGAATCAGCAAAAGCGGTTCTGCCGTCAAATACAGTTCCGACGGCATTATCAACAAGCGCTCAACTTATACCTATACGGACGGAAAAATAGACACGGCGACAGTCAAAAACAAATATGCGTTTGCCGATTATTATACAAAATATGACAGCAAGCCGATGGACTCCAACGGCCGCCTGTCTGCATCAATTCCGCAGGACAAAATCATGTTCGGGCAGGACGACCTCGACCTGATGGCCGAGCAGATAGCCGTTTACGGACAGCCAAATTCGATGAAGGAATTTTCCAAGTAATTTCCGGAAACAAACGCTGACATCCGACACAAAAGGAATCCGAAAAACCGGGTTTCTTTTGTGCATATTTGTACACAAATTGTCTTTTTTTGTACTATTTTCTTGATTAATAAGCCGCTTGTATTTATTATTTGCTTAACATTAAATCTTGTTCTTTACAGCAAAAGGATAAACATACTATGGAAGAAATTATTTTCCCGAACCAAATAAGAATGTTTAGAAGACTGCGCGGCCGTTCCATGCAGGAACTGGCGGATCATCTGGGAGTCAGCCTTTCTGCCATCTCCAAAATCGAAAAAGGTTATCGCCGCGTCGATCAGGAACAGCTGGTGCGCGTTGCCGAATTTCTGGACTGCCCGCTGCAGGAACTGTTTGTCAACGAACAAAATTCGCAGCAGGAGATCGTCCAGTCGTGGCGCCGCGAACAGGAAAGAAGAAACAAGATTAACGAGAAAAGCGGCCTGAAGACGCTGGGTGCCGGTCTGCGCCAAATCAGAAACGAAAAAAACCTGACCCTGATTGAGGTTGCCGAGAGCGCCGACATGACCCTTTCTGTTTATCATCGTATCGAAATGGGACAGCGGGAAGTTTCGGACAAGGAATTTAAAAACATTGCCAAAGCGCTGGAGATGACTGCCGAGGAGCTGAAAGAAGAAATCAAGAGTCTGGAAGACAAAGGCATGCTTGAAGAAATTATTCAGCGCAACGATGCCAAATACAAATTGCTGTCTACCCCGCGCGGCGCCATTTCCGCCTTTACCAACGCCGTCAACAACAGTCAGGACAACATCAAGATTTCCGTTTACGGAACGGCAGGCAAAGACGGCAACGTGATTATCGACTTTGACGAAGAAACCAAGAAAGTTCAGCGTCCGGTTAAACTTTTCAGCAAAAAAGATGCTTATGCCGTCAATCTTTGCACCAGGCGTCTGGGAACGCTGTTACCGACCCGTTCGATATTGTTTGTCGACCCGCAGGATGTTGTCAGCGTCGGCGACATCGCCCTGTATTTCGTCGATGAAAAAGAAGCTAAAATACTGAGCATCCGCGAAGACGAAAACGGACAGCTTTACGGTCTGCGCTGGAACCCGGACGAAAGAATAGAAATCGGCAACGACGATTTGAGCAAAATTCATAAAGTTGTCGCCATTGAGCTTTAGTTCCAAACTCCGCCTGACCGGCGGAGTTTTTTTTATTCCTGCCGCTTTTGTTAACCTGAAATTTACGACATAGAGCCTAAAATCGGTAATATGGATGAATTTTAAATAAAAGTTAGCAAGAGTCGGACAAAACAGGTGGTTGACACTTATTCAAAAGGCGCGGACAGCCGCAAGCTGTATAAGAAAAATCATGGCGACGGGGAAGACCCCATCATCATAGCTCAGCGCTTTTTAAATATTTTCCGCCAGTTGCATATTTTCAGCACCGAAAGAAAAGAGGCTTTTAACAAAATGATTTTGGAACAGCCTCCGGAAATCAGGGGTATGTTCGGTTCTCTGCCGGGCGGTTCGGTTTTGCAGGAATATGTCGACGAACTTGAGCAAAGCGCCGGCGTTGCACGCGACCATTCGGGCGAGTTTCAAACCGCCTCGGCGACACCCGAGCTTAACGACGAAATATCCAGAGCCAAAATTTTGGCAACTGCACTTGCCGAAGCGCAAATTCAGGCAAACGCCAAGTTGCAAAACAGCATTCCTCAGGCACAGCCGCAACCGGCCGCAGCTGCACCGCAACCTGCAGCCCCCACTTATGCAGGACCGGCGAAAATCGTTGCCGACGCATCTTTTGCCAAAGAAATTGCCGCAGCATTTTCTCAGGCACTGAAATTCAGCGAAGAACGAAGCCAGACCGGAAACAAACAACTGGCGGCCGCCGTAATTGCCTCGCAGGAGAAAATGGCCAAAATCTTTGCTGAAAAGAGCAGTAACAGCGAACTGACGTCGGCTCTGATTGCGACACAGGAAAAAATGGCGCAGGCATTGGCGGAAAATGCGGCAGCCATAAAGAACATGCCGGTAAAATCGCTTGGCTCAGGCAAAGAAACTTCGTTTTCTTCACCGGACGGCAGCAGGGAAATTCTGGACGCCATAAGGGAATCGCAGGATCGCATGGCGCAGATGATTATGCAGCATAATACCATGGCAGCCAGCAACAGCAGCAACACCAACGCAAACAACATTCAGATTAATGCAACACCTATGCCGCCGATGGAGGACATCGTCAAAGGCATTGTCAAAGCACAGTCCGAACTGTTTCGAGAAATGTCCGAAACCCAAACCAAAGAGCTTTCGGCGATCATTTCAGTAGCACTGAAAGAAAGTCAGCAGCTTTCGACGCAAACAATTGTCGAAGCCATGGAGCGGATGCAGAAAGAGAATCAAAAGTTCTTTGAACAGCAAACAAAAAATGCTCCGAAAGTTGCGGTACAACCGGTATATATCCAACAGGAAAAGGACAAAACTCCGCGGCCAATTCCGATCAGTCCGGCGGAACAGGAAGACTTTCAGATTCCCGAAGTCAATCCGGGTACAGAAAACGACGAGTTAAACGAGCTTTTTTCGGACGAGAACAATGCGGCGGAAGACGAAGAAGAACTTCCGAAAAAAAAGAAAAAAAAGAAGAAGAAAAAAAATAAAAACAAAGACTCTGGCGCTGAAACCAACGGGTTGGACTTCTCTTTGTTCGACGATGGCGTACAGGCCGCAGCTAAACTTAAAGACGGGATAAAAGACGGGCTGTCGTCGCTGGCTTCTTCATTATTCAAAAAAGACGAGAAAAACGAAAACATCGGTTTGCCTGACATTGACGCAGACATGCCGCTTTCCGAGACGCCGACAGAGTTCCCCAATACAGAAACGCCGGCAGAATCGCCCGCGGAAAGCGCAGAGCCGGCCGCTGAGGACGCTGAATGGACATGGGAAGAGGTTCCGGCCGAAGAAACGACAGCGGCGGAAACAGGAAATGCGGCCGCAGAAAGCGCAGAGCCGGCAATTGCCGCAACCGAAAACCAAAATGAAGACTTTAACCTTGACGATTTGATTGCCGAATATTCCGGAGAACAGCCGAAAGACTTCGCACTGACAGACGAACAGGAAAACACCGCGAAAGAAATTCCGGCTGCGGAGATGACCGCTGCATCAGACGAAAGCGAAGACGGCGACTGGGAATGGGAATATGAGGAAGTTCCCGAAGACCAAACCGAAACGCCGCCGGAAAACACCGCGGAAGAAGTTCCGGCCGCGGAGATAACCGCCGCACCGGACGAAAGCGAAGACGGCGACTGGGAATGGGAATACGAGGAAATTCCCGAGGACCAAACCGAAACGCCACAGGAAAGTAAGGAAACGGCAACAGAAGCCGCCGCGGATTCCTATGTGACAGAAAATGACGAAGAAACGGCCAATCCGCTTTACAGCGGCGACCTGATTTTTCACGACGACGTCTATAAAAACGCCGACGACGCCTCTCCGCTTCCGGTTGTCGGCCTTAATTTGGGAATCGCCGAAATCAGCGATGAAAAAGAGAACAAAGAACCCTATATTCCTAAAGACGATATAGTTGGGTAAAGCTCATAGAAAACAATTTACAAAAAAACGCGGCTAAACTAGAGTAGAATGTGAGGAGCCAAACATGGAACAGAATACGCAGCCGACAGGTGCCAGCAAGGAAAGCCTTTGGTATCTGGACAATTATATCCTGCTCAAGGATTATTACGACCGCACAATCTCAAGGATTGCAGCGCGTTGTATCCGTATGGGCAACATTGCCATGGAAGAATATAAGTACTACGGCTATATCCTTGACGTTCTGGAAGAAATCAGCGAAACCGGCGACTATATTCTTGAACACAAGGAACTTTATCCTTATGTGGAGAAAAAAATTGCCGGCGGCATGGAAAGTTTCAAAAAAACATTGGCCGAGTATCAGCTGGAGCTGAAAAACAATTCTTCGCCGGACATGATTAAGGAAGACGCCCATGAAGTTGAAAAAATGAAAGAGGTTCTGGGCGAAATCGACAAGACGGTCGACCCGACGGTCGGCGCAGGGATGAACATGGACCAGCTGATGGAAAAACTGATGGCACAAAATAATATGGCCGCCACAGAAACAATGCAGCAGAGTACCCAACCGGCTCCGCAGCCCGTTCCGGCGGCATCCAATCCGCAGATGCAGCAGGCCAGACCACAGCCTCAGGCCGCCGTACCGCACGAAGTCAAAAAAATCTTCAAAATAAAAAAACCGGTCAGTCCCGACGTACAGCAGGCCATACCGGCAAAAGACGAGGTCAAGTAGTCGGAAATGAGAAGTTTTCTGTCCCATAACGTAATTAAATTCTTCGGCATTCTGGCTGTTTTTGCCGTATTGTCGGCCTGCAGGACCGAAAAGCCGCAGCCATTGCCGCCTCTTGACCAGCGGTTGAACGCCGATATGGTTTATCCGCAGGATCCGAATATGATTCGCACACCCAAAGGCGCCAACGAACTGGATCTGGAAACGCCCCTGCGTTGCAGCGTCAACTGGGACACTCAGCAAATGATACTGACCCTGCCCTATAACATGTCGGCCTTCAGGCTGGAGAAAAACGGCGTTAACGACCCTTTGCCGCGTTTTGAAGTTACCGGTTTTTCGTTTGAAAAAATGCCGGCAGAAAAAGCTCTTTACAAGCTGACCAAGGAAGCCGGCATCAAACTGGTTGCCAAAGACGCTCCTTATGCCAGCATTTCGGCCGAAAACCTGCGCGGCGAATTTTCAGAGGTCATCAATATGATTGCCGATGCCGGCGAAATCTACTATTCCTACGAGGCATCAGAAAAGACCATGCGCATCAGCCGCAAGGGTAATTTTACGCTGTATGTTCCGAAGTCGCGGCCGATAATGCTCGGACTGCTTGATGTTCTGCGCGGTTCCGGCATTACGGATATGACAACCGACTGGGCGGACTATTCGGTTACGTTTGAGGCTGATTTCGAACTTAAAAACAAAATCATGGATCTGATTAAATATTTTGAAAGCAATCCGACGCTGGTGGCTTATGACGTGAGCGTTTTCCGGATTTATCCCTATGACAAGGGCAAAGACGTCGAATGGAAAGAGCTGCTTAACGCCTTCTATTTCGGTACGGTTACGACGGCCAAAACCGGTGTTATCGGCCGGGTTCTGACAACCACCAATGAGCTGAACATCAGTACGCTGCGCCAGTTTTTAGGCAGACAGGCAATGGTTATGCCGGTTGCGGAAGGAAAATTCGTGGTGCCAAACCTGTGGTTTTCGCGCTTTGACATCGGCAAATGCGGCCGCCGCGATTCGATTGAAGCCGACTTGTCTATTTTGGCAAAAGCCTCCTTGGAAAAAGGCAACCGAATTTTCTCGGACATTACGCTGGAGGCGACCAACGGCCAGATTACACATTTTGACGTACGCAGCCGTCTGGGCGAAAACTTCCTGATTATCGGCATTCCGAACCAACTGTTTGGCGCAAAGTCACCCAAATCGGAAACCGTGGTCTTTATGGTTCCGCGGATTATCCGCACGCTAAAAACGACCAAACCGATTTTAGATAACTTAATTTAGAGGATTTAAGGAATGGCAGAAGATTTTAACAACATCAATCGACCTGCAGGCGGCAGCATGCCGGATCCGAACCGGCCCCGATTGAAAAAAGTCAAACGCCCGATTAAAAGGATCGTCAACCCGTCAAATGCCGCAGGCGTGTCCGCAGCCATGCCGCCGAAAGCCGAACCGGTTTATCAGCCGCAGGCTCAACAGCAGACACAGTCTCCGGCAGACGATTTTGACCTTGACGCAATTCTGGATGGGGGAGAAAATCTGCCGGCATTGAACAATACGCAGGAAGTCGCCAGCGATTTTCAGCCGCAGTTTATTGACGAAAGCGACATCACGCCGCCGAAAGTGCCTTTGGCCGAACAGTTTATGGTTGACAACATGTTTACAAAAAAAGCCTTGTTTTTCGGCGCATTGTTTGCTTTTATCCTCGGCTTTGCCATTGCCAAGTTTTTCTTTGCGCAGGAAACGGTTGTTCGCGACGGTCTGCAAGGCGTCGTAATCAATCCCGAAGTTCCGAGAGGGCGCGCCCGCTGCGGTGTTGCCGAAAGAACGCAGGGCTGCGTGCTGTACATAATGAATCCGCAGCGACAGGAACTTACGGCCAGAGATTTTTATGATTTGGCGTCGCAGCTTACCGGAAGACAGAGATTTGTTATTGAAACCGGAAACATGCGTTATTCAAACGTCAAAATCCGTCCCGGCGGCATTGCTCAGCTTAACATTCCGCCTTTACAATAAGCAAAGCCCCTCGGAAGAGGGGCTTTGTTTTCTTTGTCATGTTCGGCCTTGAGCCGGACATCTCTCTCCTTGACTGCCGGATAATGACAATAAATATAAAAGTTATACTCGGACTCCTCTCTTCTTTGTCACCCTTGGGCTTGTCCCGGGGGCTCTGGGATATTGACGACGTCAGCGAGATGACCGGAATATCTAAAATAAAAGAAAAAGGCTGTGAAGAAAGGCTGTTGCGCCTTCCCTTAAGCTGTCCGCTCAATATCTGTTACGCTTTGGACAAGAAGCTGGTTATCTCTTTGCAGGATATGCCTTGTATCCGTGGATTTCCGGCTATATCCGAGTTTGTCCTGTAAGTCTTACGGTTTACGCTGTCGCTTAACCGATCGTCAACAGGACTGCACCGCAGCCGGTTCGCAGCTTCACTGGAGCTGCTCCCCACGTTGCGCCAAACATGACAAGGGAAAAAGGAAAGCACGGGAATCCAGAGATTGTCGGGGCAAGTCCGACAATGACAGCAAGAAAAGCCCCCCAGGGCAAGCCTGAGGGTGACTGTAGTATAAGAATGGCAAAGAAGAAAAATAAGCCCGTTATGTGACCTCGGTAATGGCGCGGAGGTTGCCGTCGCGGTTAATTTGAACGACACGCAGCTTATGGTGCATTTCTTCAATTGTCTTATTACGGTCGATGGTCGGATAAGTGTGCAAAATACGGTCGGTAAAGGCCTTGTAAGCAGCTTCGGAACTTTCGGCGTGAATAGTAGCCAGACAGTTGTCGTGACCTGATCCCATCAGTTCCCAGATGGCACCGGCGTTACTGGTGGAAATTTCGCCGCCGATAATGGCGTCAGGCGTAAAACGAACGACCAAGTCGATGATTTTGGCATAGTCCATTTCATTGGTCTGTTCGGTACGTGACAAAACCAAATGGACGCGGTTGGGATGCGGCACCAACAGCTCGCGCGTATCTTCAATGGTCACAATACGCTTGTTGATATCCAAAATCTTCAACAGGTTATTCAGGAAAGTCGTTTTACCGGTTGATGTCGCACCGGAAACCAGGATATGGTCGCCGCGCTTAATGCTTAGCAACAAACGTTCATAGGGGTCTTCCGGGTCTTTGATGTCTTTCAACGGATTAATTTTGTGCAGTGCCTGCCCCTGCGTCAGACCATAATCCGACAGACCAAATGCCACGTCGTCGCTGTGAACACGAATGGTAAGCGCGACACCGCCGGTAAGGTCGTCCTGATCATACATGACGTTACGTCCGGCAATAGCCGAAAAACGGTGTTCGCCGGGAATGGTGGCATAAACGACCGGCGAACCCTCGACCGGATCAAAAGGCAGCTCATAGGTATTGGCGACAATATAGAGCAAATCGACCAGATATTCTTTGCTGAGTTTCTCGTCTTTATACATTACCCAGGGATAGGCGCGTTTGCCGCGCAGGCGCAGCCAAATCTGGCCGGAACGGTTGACCGCCACTTCCTCAATGTTGTCCTGATTGTACCAGTAGGACAACGGGCGCAAGACTGATTCCAAAACCTTAAAGCTCATATTTTTCTCCTGTCAGAACAACTGAGGAACGCTGTTATCCGTTTTTGCCGCGGAAGACGACGAAGATGAAGAGGACGACGAACCGCTGCTGAACGAAGGCGGCGGAGGCGGTGTCGAACCACCGGCCGGCGTTGTCGGCATCAGCGCCGGAGCGCCTGCCGTCGCGGCGGGTTTCTTGCTCTTGACCTTGCTGTCGTCCATCAGGCGCGGTGCAGCAACAGCTTCGGCATCGGTTCCTTCGGCCTCATAGACAACGGAACCGGCAGTGGCGGCACGGTCGGCATCGGTCATGCCCATTTTACGCCTGTTCTGCGTATCGGTACGATCCTGCTCAAGCTTGTTATCATCGATAAGCACATCACGCTTGGAAAGGTTCTTGGCGACTTCGGCTTCATCTCTTTCCGGCGTTCTCAACCATAAATCTATGTTCGGGTAAACGATAATTCTAGTACCGGCCGGAACATAAGTCAGCGGTTTGATATTGGTTTTATCAGCCAAAATCTGTTCAAAAATGCGGTTCATGTCCTGCAAAAAGTTCTGACGCGCGTCGTTGGCAGCCTGCTGGCGCGGAGATTCCGTATCGGAACTGCTGTCATCATCATCTTTCGGCGCCATGATGTAGGACGTATAGCTGGTCAGAGCCGTAGTCATAATCGGCAGCGTATATTTCTTGAACAGCTGTTGGTCAAGATAGCCGAGTGCGCCGCCGCGGCCCTGTGCATCGCCGGTAATACCCTGGAAGACAAACAGCGAACCATCCGGACGGATCAGACGTTCCCAGGTAATCTGAACCTTAGCCGACGAGGAAGTCGTTTCCGTGCCTGCAGTCAGACCGCCCAGCGTACCCATCAGACGGCTGCCGGCCGGGATTACCACATTGCGTCCTTCTTCGGCATAAACGTTGCGTTCAACAAAGGCGGTTACCGGGGTCGGGTTGTTGCTGTCGATGGAGCGGGCGATAACCGCCGGAATCGGTTTGTCGGCAAAAATCATTTCGCTCAGGTTGACGCGCCATGAAGAAACGGCCTTGGCAATACCCTGTTCATCCCAGTTTTTCTGATAACCGTCAAAAGATTCCGGCCTGATGCCCGAGCTGATTTTACCGACGGACATAGCCTGCCGACGCTGATTCTGCGCCGCAGCCAATGCCGCGGCACGCTGCGGGTCATAACGCTCGCCGGGACCAAAGCCGCCGCCGGGGCCGAGATTGCCGCCGGCCCCCATACCGGTTCCGTAAGCGCCGCCGGGGCCGAAAGTGCCGGCAGGAACAAACATTCCCGACGAATCGGGCTTTTTGACTTCTTCAATACCGATAAGCGTACCGTCATCGTCAATAATCAGACCGTCCGGCATTTTTTTGCCGACGACATTGCCTTTTTTATCAACAACGCTGCCGTCGTCCATGATATCGCCGAGATATTCGCCGTCCGGCGTCAGGGCAATGCCGAGCGACTTGCGGTATTTTTTCATTTCTTCTTCCCCAACGACACCGATTTCGGGAATGGCACCAATTTGTACCGGTTTACTGTACCAATCGGCTCCGCCACCGTTGACCTTACCCATAACCTTACCGTCAAGGCCTACAAATTCGCCATTTTCATTAATATGGCCAATAACGTTTCCGTTCAGGTCGACAACCGTGCCGTCCGGCAGCACCCGCCCGATGATATTACCGTTCGCATCGCGCAGATAACCGTCATCTCCAACGACATAACCGTCTTTTGAGGTTTTGCCCCTGACTTTGCCGTCCAAACCGACGAACTCGCCGTTTTCGTTGATATGTCCGATAACATTACCGTTTAAATCGACAACGGTACCGTCGGGAAGAATACGGCCGATAATGTTGCCATTGGCGTCACGAAGGTAGCCGTCATCGCCGATAACATAATTGCCGGCAGCCGCAGCCTGTTCGGCGGCCAATCTTTCGGCTTCGGCCTTTTCGGCAGCCAAACGAGCCGCTTCGGCCTCGGTCAATTCCTTAAGCAGGCTGTAATACTGCAACGGTTTGGCTATGGCCAGAACGTTGCCGTTGCTGTCCAGAATACGGCCGTTGTCTTTCAGCGAACCGATGACATGATTGGCAGAATCGACCAGACTGCCGTTCAGTTCCAGTTCGCCGAGGACGACGTTGTTTTGGTTGCGAATGTAAAAATCGCGGTTACCGCGGCCGGCAACCTTGTTTTCGCCGTTAATCAGAAAGCCCTTGTCAATGCGGCCGAGTTTTCGGCCGTTGACGGTAAGAACGTTGCCGTCACGGGTAATATAGCCGATGACATTGGCGTCATTGTCGTAAACGTACATGTCATACAGGGCATAACCGATATTTTTGCCGTCTTTCAAGACCGCACCGCCAAACTCGACTTTTCCCACCTCTTCGTTTTTGGCATTAAAGACGCGCGCGTCAGAACCGACCCGCCCCAGAAAATTATTGTCGTTATCGAAAGCAAAGCGGTATTTGAACAACTGACCGACGGGTACGCCGGTTTTGGAATTGACATTGTCATTGGGCTGCATGTAGCCGATAAACTCGTTGGCTTCGTTGACGACCGTACCGTCAAGAACCGTGCGGCCGATAAAGACGCCGTTAACATTCATAACCGGATAAAACTCCGTCTGTCCGGCGATGATTTCACCGTCGGCATTGCGCAGTTTTCCCCGCTTGTCAATGCAGCCGAGCAGTTCGCCGCCATAAGCCGTTACCTGTCCGGAAGGCGATATGGTTCCCTGAATATTGCCGTTGAAGTCTATTACACTGCCGGGAATTACCTGATAACCGATGACGGCACCGGTTTCCGAAACCGCCTGCCCGTTCCAGAGCATGCGGCCGATAAACGTTTCGCGATAATTGCGGATGTCCCCCTGCGGCGTAACAACACCGAGAAGCGCACAATCGCCGTCGACCACGGCTTTATAACCGCTGGTTTCGCCGACCGGCAGGCCGGAATTGTCAATTACCAAACCGCCGTCAACTACTTTTCCGGCGACACGCCCGGCCGGATTGCGGACAGCACCGTCAATGTCCGCATAGCCAAACAAACTGCCGGTTACGCCGAGGACCAGATGCTGATCGGACGCCGTTCCAACCTGAGGATTAAAGTTGACCTCGGTATTCTTTCCGGCTTTGACAACCGAATTGTCCGGCAGAATTTTGGCTTTCGGTTTAAGTCCCTTATCCAGGACCATATTGGTTTCGGATAAAATACCCAAGAGTTCTCCCGCCGCCGAAAAAGCATAGTCGGCTGCAATATTCCGCCCCAGAATACGGTTGCGCTCGTCAATGTTGATGCCGGCTTCAGTCAGCCTGCCGAGAGCAACAACCCCCTTGTTATACATTGAGCCGTTCGGCATCATATAGGCAATAACAGCACCGGTCAGGTTATACACCGGCGCCAGCGTCATGGTCGAGCCGCTCAGGACGCCGTCGGAAGAAAACAAAAAGCCGAAAGGCGAAACGAATTTGCGTTCGCTGCCATCCATAACCGAGGCGTTAATACCGCTCATACCCAGCGATTTGCCGCCGGGAGCAATGACCAGTTCGTTATTAAGCGTCGCGCCGAAAACAAGACCATTGTTGTCATAAGCCAGATTGGCGCGGACATTGCCGAGCGGCGTACCCTCAAGCGAAATAACCGCGCCGCTTTTCAGCGCATGGGCGCGCAGGGCGCCGCGGAAGTTGAACACAGGGCCGGCATTGACCAAGCGTCCGATAATCTTTCCGTCCTTATTTATAACCGTGCCGCGCGGACCGACCTGTCCGATAACTTCACGCGCCTGAGCCAGACTGCCGCCGGGCATAATCCGGCCGAGATAGCGGCCTTCCAAATCTGTCGCCGTTGCAGCCAAATCAACGGCAAAACCGATAATTTCTCCTTTGGCGTCGGCAATACGGCCGTCCGCGCGCATTCGCCCGACCAAATCGTCCTTATTGACAACCTCGCCGTTATAAGTAACAAAACCGATGTATTTACCGTTGTTGTCAAAGGCAAAACCAGACCTGACTATTTGACCGATAATCTGATTGTTTTCATTATAAACATAGCCGTTGGCCTTAACAAAACCAATTGTCTGCGCCTCAAAATCGGTAACGTTGCCGCCCGGCGAAACGCTTCCGATAAAAGCGCCGTCCAAAGAAATGACCATTTTGGAAGATATCAGACGTCCATCCAACAGATAATCGTTGCCAACCTTGCGGTAGGCATAACCGTCCGGCGAAACGAAACCAATCTGCTGTCCCTGAAGATTGGTATAAAGACCGTCACCGGTCAGACGGCCGACGGTTTTGCCATCGTCGGAATAAATCAGTCCCGGAAACAGAACTGCGCCGAGAACATTGAAATAATCGTCGACAACCAGACCATTCGGCAGAACCTTGCCGACAATCTTTCCGGAAGCCAGCCGCACCGAACCGTCGTTGGAAACCTTACCCAGAAGCTTGTTGTCGTTGCCGATGGCAATGCCCTGCGGAATGACGCCGCCGATAAGCTCGCCGTCAAAATTAACAATCAAGCTGTCGGCGGTAACATTGCCGATAAGCTGATTGTCGAGACTGACAACCTTACCGTCGGGAATAACCTTGCCTATAAGATCGCCGTTGAAGTCGATGGCCGTAATTTCAATTGCCGCAGCCGGAGCAGCAAAAAACAGCACGGAGAAAAAGGCAAGTGTCCACACACCCGACCTGATTTTATTCAAAAGTTCTAATCGTCCGCCGTTCAAAGTCACCCTAATTCCTCCGGTTTTTGGCTACTTCCTGCAAAGCATAGCCGGAAACTTTTTTATCCAAATCTATAAACGAACCGTTATTTTTGATATAACCGATATTTTTGCCGTCTTTGCTGATTACGCTGCCGTCCGGCGCCAGCCTGCCCATATATTTACCATCATTTCCAAGAATTGTCGCGCCGATTTTGTAAATTCTGCCCAGAATATTGTCATTGGCATCAATTGCCAGACCGCCGGACAGGCTGCGGCCGATGACCGTGCGGTCACGGCTGACGACGTTGCCTGCCAAATCGACATAACCGGCCACTTTGTCGGCGTTGTCAATAACGATGTCGCCTTCGGCAATTTCGCCGACCAGACTGCCGGCCTGATTGATGACGCTGCCGTCGGAAAGCGTGCGGCCGAAAACGACGTTGTTGACATCAATGACCGTGCCGTCCGGCATTACCGCGCCGATGACATTGCCGCCGAAATCAATAACCGAACCATGCTTGACCAGGCTCAGGTTTTTGTCCGTTGAACCACCCGGCAAAACGGCGGTAATGTTTTCGTTCTTATTGTCCAGAACGTCGCCGAGCGAATTGACCCGGCCTTTGTAGTTGCCCCAGATGTCAATAACGATGTCTTCGGGAATGACTTCGCCGACGACTTCGCCGTCTTTGTTTAAAACCTTTCCGTCGGAACTGGTTATGCCTTCGTGTTTGCCGTCAAGGTTGATTACCGTACCGTCGGAAGTCGCATAACCGAGATACGAACCGTCATAACCGATGGCCGCACCATGCAGCAGAACCGCACCGCGATATTCGTTGTTGTTGTCAATAAACAGGCCTTTGGCGTCAACCCGTCCCTGAAGCTCGCCGAAACGGTTGAGAACACGGCCGTCGTAATTGACCTTGCCGACTTTTTTGCCATAGAAATCGACAACTTCGCCACGCGGCAGAAGTTTGCCGAGCATACGGTTGAAAAAGCCTGTGCCCCGACCATGTATTTTGCCCAATGCAACGCCTTTGTCATTATAAACGTTGCCGTCAGGGAAAACGCGGCCCATAAACTTTCCGGAAGGATCGACGACTATCGACTTTTCGTCCAGTGCCACGCCGATAATCCGGTTGGCATCATCGGCAACCAAATTGTTGGCATAAAGTTTGGCTTCACCGCCGCCGGGTATCGAAACTTTGCCGTTTTCGCCGACAACGTTAAGAAAATTGCCGGAAAGATCATAAGCATAGCGGTTTTCCAAAACCTTACCCATGTAACCGCCGTCCTTGTTGAAAACATCGCCGTAAGTTCCGACGCAGCCGACCGGCAGCAACGCTGCCGACTGGACAATGCCGTTAGCACCGACTTTGCCGAGATATTCGCCGTCATAAGTGACAGCAATGCCGGAACGGGAAACACCGCCGACAATTTCGCCGGTTTCGTTCAGCACCGTACCGTCAGGATTGACGCAGCCGACGTAATTGTTGGCGGAATCGCGGACAATGCCGTCGGTCCCGACCTCACCGATAAGCGTGCAGGTATTGTCAAACGCACTGCCGGGCTGAACGACTTCGCCGATATAAGAGCCGGCGTCGTCAATAACAATGCCGTCCGGCATAATCTTATAGGGAAGCTCCTTGTTGCCTTTGGTTATTTTACCGTTTTTATCAAGATAGCCGACGTTTTTGCAGCCATAACCGACCACCAGTCCGCCGCGCACCAGTTTGGCGATGACCTGATTTCCTGACGGATCCTTAACCAGACCGTTGGCAAGAATACGGCCGATAACCTGACGTTTGTCATTTTCAACCGTACCGTTATTGCTGATAACGCCAAGCACCGTTCCCTGCGGCGTAACCGGAATCAGTTCGACACGCACCAGCGAACCTATTTTCTTTTTGACGTTGCTGACGATATTGCCGTCGGCATCAACATAGCCTATGACATTACCGTTTTTATCATAAACCCTGCCATCAGCGCCGACATAACCGATAACCTTTCCGTCTTTGTCCAGCGCCAAGTCAACATATTCGCCGGCCCGACCGATGACATTGCCGTTCAGGTCAACCAAGGTTCCGTCTTCAAGCATTTTGCCGATAACGTTGCCGTTAAAATCAACCACATTGCCATTTTCGTCAATATACCCGATAACGTTGCCGTCCTTGTCATAGGCCAAACGACGTTTTGGACCGGTCTTGCCGATAATTTCGTCGGTAACGACATTGCCGTTCTCATCAACATAACCGACAACATTGCCGTTAGCGTCGACGACGGCGCCATTCGGCATGACAACGCCGAGAACATTGCCGTTTTCGTCAATCGCGGTACGTCCGGGTTTGGTCACGTAGCCGATGACGTTGCCGTTGGCGTCGACAACCTCGCCTTTTTCGTTCAGACGACCGATAACGTTGCCGTCCATATCGACCACGGTACCGTCCGGCAGCACGCGGCCGATAATGTTGCCGTTTTCATCATACACATAACCGGCGTCAACGGCTTTGCCAATCGGCGCGCCGTCATTGTTAACCACGGTGCCGTCCGGCAGCGTACGGCCGATAACATTGCCGTCCTTGTCAACAACGGTACCGTCCGGATTAACATGGCCGATAACGTTGCCGAATTCATCATAAACAAGTTTGCGGTTGTCGCCGACGCCGATAACATTGCCGTTATCGTCAACAACCAGACCGTTGGCATTCATCCGACCGATAATGTTGCCGTCGGCGTCGCGAACATAGCCGTCTTCATCAATGGTACCGATAACCTCGCCGTTAGGACCGACAGCGTTGCGCACCTGCTTGGCGGCAATCTCGGCTTTGGCCTGTTCGGTTGCTGATGCAGCTCCCTGAGGCAGCGCGGTTTCGCAAAAATTGCAGTCTTCCTTACGAATGGCGCTGCCTTCGACAGGAACTTTGGCCGATTTGGCATTGCTGCGGGTCAGATTGGCTTCGTGCCATGAAATGATAAAATTGTTCTGCACGTTGCCGTGAATGACCGGAATCCAGTTCATGGTAATATTACAGGTCTGTTCGCCGCGCAATTCCTCGTCCGTACAGTTATCCTCGTAAGTAAAACCGTCAAACGGCGGCTCGGCCAGTTCGACGTCGTCAATTTTAATCGCGGTTTTGCCGTTGGTGCCGATGGTCAGAACATTCTTGGCTTCAGTACCGAGCACAACCTGCCCCATGGAAACGGGATCCGGCGTCATGGTAATCGGCACTTCGCCGTCATCAACGATACCGAACTCAAGATTGTCGGTCAAAGGGCTGGTATTGCCGATGTTAAGCGCGTCGTCATTGTCGGTAAAAACCGGTTCTTCATAGTCATCAACAACCTTATTGCTTTTAATCAGAAGCACAACGCCGAAAATAAAGATAATAAAAGAAGTAATACCAACCGCAAGAATTATGCGGTTGGTTTTTTTGACGTAACTTTCGGAATGTGTAAGTACTTCTTTGCTCATTGGGTCCTGACTACACTACAAAATACGCCGTTGCGTCCCAGGCGGCTACAGGCGGAATCGCCGGCATCAAGCGACTTGACCGGGCCAACGCGCAGATGAAACAGCTCTTTGCCCTGACCGTCCGCCGGCGTATCTACCGAGAAGAACGGCTGATAAACGCCGAGAACGTCGGGATATTTGTTGACCAGGCTGTCCCAAAGCCGCTCGAGGTTGGTAACGTCGGCATCAGTGCCCAGCTCAATGGAAATGTTGGAACCTTCGCCGCTGAAACCGCTGCCGTAACCGTAGCGCTGCGCCATATTGCGCGCGCCGGCATCATATTGGTTGTTGTTGCTGATACGCTGCATTTTGGAATAGTCAATACCGTCGCCGCCCTGATAACCGACGCTGACATTCTGGCCCTGACCGTTGGCCGGGACTATCAGCTGACTCTGGCCGACCTGAATATCATATTGTCCGGGAACGCCACCGTTGCCGCCGTTAAATTCGCTGCCGCCCGCAGCTCCGCCATTCGCACCGGCGCTACCGTTGCCGGGCAGCGCGGGAGGAACATCCCAGCGGTTGTCTTCAAAATCGGTTGCATAAGTGGCATCTTCCAGACCGGCATCGTCTGAACGCCGCATTTTCAGGCAGACAATCCGTTTGCCGTTGCGCATGACCATATCGCCGATACCCTCAACGATTATCAGACGGTTGTTCGGTCCTTTGGTACGAAAACCGACCGGAACCTCAATACGTTCAACAATCAGGGTCACAATCGGGCGCTGCGTCATATTCAATGCTTTCTCGCCCAGATCAATGTAAGTGAAAATATCGTCGCGCCAAACGCGTTCCGGCGCAATAACGACGTCATCGGGGTTGGGAACATAAACCTCAATGTCAAAACGGAATTTACTGGGGTCAAGCGGAATATTCTTAATCCAGTCCGCCATCTGGAAACGTTTGGTAAAAGTCGAATCGACCGACATTCCGGAGCTGCCGCCGCGATTGTAATGGCTGGCATTAACACCCAACCCGCCGCCTATCGACGACATCCGCGCGCTGGAGGCGCCGGCGCCGCCGGAACCGGATGGCCCGTCAATGACATCTATGTCGATAATCGAGTTGGTCAGGCGTTCGGTATTGACACCTTCGCTTTTGACATAGAAAACATATTTATTGCCGGAACGGCCGAAAACGATGACGTTGGTGTCAACGCCGACATTGGCACCCTTGCGGGGATACAGCAGCAAGGTGTTCGGACCGGAAATCTGGCCGTCAAAAGTCGCGTTGTCACCGATGTAAATATCTTCAATCAATTCCCAGTTCGGAAAATTAATAAGCGTCATCATGCCTTCGCGGAGACGGATGGGCAACACCAAATCAGGCGACCAGTAATATTTCGAGTAAGCAGGCTTGCTTTGCCCTTCGCCGAGGTTCTGCATCGGATCCAGCCAGGCACTTTGAATCATGCCCAGAGAATTGAAACCGGCATATCCCATATTCATCGGCATATATTGTCCCTGGCTTTGATCCGCATTCTGGTCAAGACTGTTCATGGTCGTCTGCGCAACGGCATTACCACCGAAAACCACCAGCATTAAAAGAAGGAATAACTTAGCCGACCGTAAAATCATTATCTGAATACCTTATAAACCTACTTAACCTTGTTATATGTCAGAGAATATCTGACCACCGTAAAACCGACCGGATTTTTAAGACGCTCGCCGTACTTGACGCTTTTGCGGTTGTAGGCGATGCGCAGCGAAGCCGTCCAGTAGTTGACTTCCGGCGCGGGAGAATCCGGATACATGTCCTGCGTTTCATACTCGACCTGCCAAAGGCCGCGGCCAAGTTCGTTAACCGTCAGAATACGGACATTGCGCTGCAGGGATCGCGCACGAATCAAATCCAGCGCTTTTTTGGCCGTTTTTTCCAAAAATTCGGTATAGACAGCGGAAGAAGACATCTCCTGCACGGGACCGCCGGGCATCCAGCGCGCTTCCATCTCCTGCACATCGCGGTCAAAAGAACTGCGCAGCAGTACATACTGGCGGACAAAGACCTCGGTAATGGCCTTTTGATCCTCCATGCGCCCCTTAATCGGCTGAATATTGTAAACCTGCTCTTCCTTGTTTTGAAACGTAAGCAAAAAAGGTTCGACGCGATAAAGCGGCAAAACCTGCATAATGGCAAGAATCAGCACAATGTTGCAGCAGAGGCTGATTGCGGTAATAATTGCGAAAGCGCGCGCCGTCCAAAGATAACGTTTTTCGCCGACATTGGCGACGAAAACGTCTTCGTTGCGCACCTGCCGCCGCGGCTGCCGCGCGGCGCCGCCGATAAGCTTCTGCTGAGTGTTATTTCCTTCTAACTGATTTGCCATTTTTTACATCAGTCCCGGTTAAATTGTTTCAACAAACCAATCCGGCAGGTTTTGAGGAAGTTCGACCTGAAGACAGGCGCAGGGAGAAAGCTTGAGTTCGTCCACGCCTTTGCCGACGCCGACCGGTTCTGCCTCATAATATGAGCCGAAAATACCGCAGGCCGTAAGCATAAGCAGCACGAATAACATAATAAATTTTTTGCACATTGCGATATATCCTTATAACAGTATACTAGTATAGATATTATGAACTTAAACTTTTTTATTTTAAAAGTCTAATCCCATAAGGCCAAAATCCCCAACTTATCAACAGGCAAAGAAGTTTTCAGAAAATTTCGACTTCGGTCTGCGAATAGCGGGTTACGGTAAAGCCAATCGGATTGATAAGACGAAGACCGACAAACTCGCGGCCGCGGAGGAAATAGGCCGTGACGGAAGCCGTCCAATAGCGCGTGCTCAGAATCAAAGCCCGGGTATTCTGATTGCGCATGGTGGTCGAGAGGTCGTAGGTTTTGAAGTCCACCTTCCAAACCGGACTTTTTTCGCCGCCGAGCTTGCCGATGGAAATAATTTCGACTTCACGAACCATTTCGGCGTCGATGATTTTGCTCCAGATACTGTCGCGATAAGTGGAAAACTGGCCGAAGACATAGTCAGAAGACAAAAAGTTCATCATACCGCCCGGAAACCAGCGGGTCTGCATTTCCTTCTCGTCGGCAATAATCGTATTGCGCAACAGGACGTACTGGCGAACAAAGGTTTCCATCAACTGGTTTTTGGAAGCCATTTTGTATGAAATCGGCTCATAGCGCACAATACCGTCGGAAGTATCCTGCCTGATTATCAGAAAAGGCTCGACGGAAACCTGCGGCGCCAGTTTGAACAGCGCCAGCGAAGAACTCATGAAAATCATCAGCGAAACCACGGCAAAAAGGATAAACAGCCGGGAAAGCCACATATAATATTTGAGTTTGAAACCGGAAACTTCTTTTTCGACTTCGCTGATAAACTCCTTGTGCCGGCCGTTTGCATCCGTAATCGAAAGTACTCTGGTTCCCTCTAATATGTTGTCGTTTTCGCTCATTTCTCTTCTATCAGTAAGCCGCACAGAACGGCGGTTTGAAATTATTCAACTGCTTTTGGAACTCTTCCTCAACCTTCTTGTCATATTCGCCGACGACGCTCTTGTTGACTTCTTCGGTTTTAATCTGCTCGTCAAGTTCGCTGTCGGAGGGCGAATTCTCATTAAGAGGCAGCAGTTCATCCTTATCTTTGCGCAAAGCGGTAAAAATACGTTTAATTTTGTTCAGGCGTTCTTCAACCACTTCGTTGTCACTGACATTGACGCCGGAAATTCCCGAAAAACCCTCTTCCACCAGCTTATTTTTAAGGCGGTCAAGGCTGCTGCGTGCCAGTTCGTAATCTTCATCCTTCGAAATATCAAAGTCCGAAGTCGGCGTAAAACCGGCTTCAACCAGCTGTTCTTTCAGCATATCGTTGACTTCGTCAAGGCTGGCTTTCAGTTCTTCCAACGTCTGACGGTAGGTTGTTTCAACTTCGACATAGTCAAGAAAGTCGCCAATCTGGTTTATGTTATAAGGCGCATTGTTAAAAATTTCGTCTTTAAGATTGGTTTGATACTCGCTGTTCGGATTATCCTGCTCTTCGGCTATTTTCTTCAGACGCTCAAACACTTCAAGCGGTTTGTCGGCGAAACGGATACCGCCGGCATCCTGTGCCTTTAGCAGCGTCCCGAGTTCACTCGGGCTGCCGATGGTTTCTTTCGGCTGAATGGCGGCCGGACCTTCGGTATCCGCTTCAATATCGCGCACCGTATAGTAAAACTTGGCCGCAAGCCCGGAGTTGCCGATAATTTCAATTTCCTGACACTGCGGAAGCTTGTTTTCGTCAATCGAAACGCCCGGATTGCCGGTTTTGCTTATTTTATCTTCAATATAGACGCCGATCTTTTTAAGAAACTCGCGGGTCGCCATATTGGCAGCGCTGTTATTGCTGCCGCCTGAGCTGCGCGAAACGGCACCGTCGGCGCCGGCGAGTTCGCTGACGACCATATACTGTCCGTCATAAGGATCAATGTCGATAATCTTTTCGCCCAGTTTGCAGGGATACCGTCCGCCGCGCATAAAAGCTCCTTCGCGGCCGCTGCCGGCTTCCAGTATGGCCGCCAAATCGACTTCGCGCTCAACGAAAATATTTTCCTGGAGCATTTTCTGCCAGATTGTCGGAATTTCTTCGCCGTAATTAAGGAAACCCTGCCGAGAGACGGTACCGTCGGCCGTTTTGGGAACGTTATCATAACTTACCGTATCGAAGCGGACAATTTCACGCACCGGCGCCATATTCATTTCCGGCGCGGCCTTTGGCGCCGAAAAGTCCTTGTCTTTGGGTTCAAGCCCGATAAAATACTCCTCATCGGCATTTTCGCAGCGACCGTCGGCACAGGCCCTTTGCGTGACAACTTTCTGGAACAGCGTCGTCAATGCCGAAGTAATGACCGTATTGGAACCAAACTTGCCCAAAGAAGACGACGAAGCGACCAGTTTGTCGACCGGAATATTCTGCAGTTCCTTCATCAGTTCGGCATGACGTTTGACGACCATCGCAGAACTGCCGGGCAGATAAAGTTCATCGCCGAGTTTGTAAATGTCGGAACGAGCCGTTTCCACCGCCTGAACCGCATAACTCTTGGTATCGCCGACCAGGCCTTCGGCCTGACTGATGATACCTCTGACGGAAGCCGTGCCGATTAAATCGCCGACAACCGTCCGTTCGACATTTTCCCGATACAGGCTGAGGAGCGTTTTTGCCGCTTTGGCCGTTTTGCCGTCCTGAATTTTTTTGCGGGCCGCTTCAAATGCGGCAGTATATTTTTCTTCCAGTTCCTGAACCTGTCTCGTGTAAGATTCCTCAACCGCGGCAATCTGTTTTTCAACCTGCTCCAACCGGTTTTTGAGCTGTTCTATCTTTTCTTCCTGAACCTTGGCCAAACCCTGATAGCGCTCTATCTCCGGTTCGACCGAAGTTTCCCTGGCCTGATTTTCCTTTATGCTTTCTTTGGCAAATGCCTGAGAAACGGAATCCTCTTCGTTTTCCTCGCCGTTTTCACGGGCATATTCAGCCACGTCATCGGCAATTTCCAGCTGAACCTGCATATCTTCCACTGAAGACTGAGCCGTCAGTTTCTCCTTTTTAAGCTGGTTAATGCGTTCGTTGAAACTGCTGAGTGCCGCAGAAGCTTCTTCAATGCTTTTATTAATATTTTCTTTCTGTTCTTCCAACGGTTTTAAAGCGTTGCGGCGCTTGTCGGCTGCTTTTTCCAAATCAGCCTGTTTCTGTGCAACCAATGACGTAATTTCGTCGTTTGCAGCCTCCTCTTCTTCCGTTTCGTCATCATCGCCGACGACACCGGCCAGACGTCCCAATTCGCGGGCATTATAGGCCTTAACTTCAGGATCTTCGGTTAAAATATTGTTCAGTTCCTGCGCAATGTTCAGCGATACCTGATTGAACTGCAAAGCGGCAAGATATTCTTTAATATTGTTGTATTTGCCGTCAATATACTGGTTATAGAAGTTCTTCTGATCATTCCAAACCGGAAAGCGCGTTTGTGCCGTTCCCCACTGCGGATTGGAGGAATATTGGTCTTCCGCGAGCTTTTTGGCGGCTTCGGCACCGATTTTCCATGCAATCAGTTCCGTTTCGCGGTTGATGGCCTCAACCTTTTCTTCCTCGTCCGGGCTACCCAATCCCTGAACCTTTTCCTTATAAGCGTTTTCGTTTTCACTGCGTTTGGTCATATCTCCGGTATCAATCAGGTCAATTTCGGCCACGATACCGTCATCGGAATCTACGGGCGCCGTCGTTTCGGCCTTGGCAATTTCAAAAGCCTTAATCGCCCAGCCGGAAATTCCGGACCGCAAGTCATAATTGGCCGTATTTTCATCGCTTATCGGACCGCCGGCCCAGACTTTTTCCGGATCGTCATAATACCGTCCTAAGAACTGCAGGGCGCATTTATCCGCGGTTCGCAGCATTTCGACAGATTTGTCGTGAAGCTGCTTATGGCGATTATATTTTTCGGCATTTTCCTTATGCGTCGGCAAAGATTGGAGCAGATTGTGCAGTTCCAGCGCCTCGGTTGCCTTCTCATAGAGAGGATCAAGCTTGTCCAGTTCATCCATTTTTTCTTCGTTGCCTTTAAACGGCGAAGCGATGTCCGGTTCCGGTGCCCTCATATATTTAACCGAAGAATCCGTAGCCGGGTCATATTCATAATCTTCATCTTCAACCGCTGTATCATTCGCCGTTGACTTTGACAGAGAAGAAGCCGCGCTTTGGCCGCTGATGATTCCGATGGCTTCCTGGCGAGAAGCCTGTACCGCCGCCGCTTTTCGCTGCTGCGCAAACGACGTTATCGAGGCGCCGCCGTTACTGCTGACTGTCGGCGTCGAACTGACGGAAGCTTTCTGAAAATTGTTAAAATCAACCTGAGCAAAAACCAGTTTTTCACTGCCATACCGCACCGACCGGGAAGCGAGCTGAAGATTTCCGCGTTTTTCCAGCAAAGACGATTCCTTGCTTTTCTTCTTATATGCGGCCGGAACAATATGATGTTTAACCGCTTTGGCCGCTTCAAGCTGGGCACGCATAGCCGCCAGTTCCTCGGTTATCTTCAGAAGCTGGTTCATCGTATCATACGCGGTGTAGGCGTTTTTCCAGGTACCGTTGTTGTCATCGCCGCTTTCCGCACCGTTGCCGCCTTCACCGGTAACCAGCATCGGCGTCAGCTTGGCGAAATTCTTTTCCAGCTCATCAAGTTCCTTTTCCAATTCACGCGAGGCCACATAGGCTTCGACAATCGTATCCTGATAAAATTCGGAAGCTTTGTCGCGATAGGCCGTCATTTCATCACTTTTATCGGAAGGATACGCCAGAAAAAGCTTATAAAAGGCTTTTTTGACCGAGCTAGGCTTTTCAATATCGGCAATTTTGCACTCGGCAATTTTTTTGCTGCCCGGAACGGCTTTTTCTTTTTTATTCTTGTCTTTCTTACTCGGCATTAAACCTTCAACCTCGCCGGCGAGCTTTTCCTTCGCCGCCTTGACCAGTTTGGTCTGCTCCTGTTTCAGTTTGGTAATGCCGGAAGTAGTGTTGTTGACAACCTGAACGCCATAGTCAATCGTCATATTAACGTCGGCCAACGGGTCAACGGTCGGCGTTCCCGGCCCCGGCGGCAGCAAAAAGGCTCCGGCATCTTTTACACAAACGCCTGCCAACATACTGACGACCAGAAAGAGGAAAGACAATTTATTACCGATTTTCCGCATATCCGTTCTCCTTATTCCGCAGAGCCGCCGCGGGCACGCCGCAGCTCTTCCGTCACGTTGACCGGCGCGCTGTCGGTCGGACCGGCGGTGTCTACGCCCTCATAATGCCCGCTTTTGGATCTGACCTGCCGCAGCTCGCTGCGAACGGCTTCCAGCGGATCAGAGGTCGTCGCCGGTGCCGAAGCACTGTTCTGTTTATTGTCGACGGCATTGTTCAGCATGTTTTCCGCCGTACCTTTTACACCGTTTTCCTTGACGCTCTTTAAAATATCCAGGGCTTTGTCCTTGACTGATTCCTTCTCGTAAATATAATCGTCCAAATTAAATTCCGTCACATCCTTGTCATAACGATTCAGTTTCCAACTATTTAAATCATTCAATTCATGGGCTGTAACCATCTTCAAATCATTAACCATCATCCGGGTATATTCCAACAGGGACTTGATGTTTTCAACCTTAAGCTGGATATCCATGCCCAACGAGGAGGAAGCGCCATCCATCTGTTCGACTTCCGCCTGTATTTCTCCGGCTCTTTCGTCATTTTCATAACGGGATTTTTTTACTTTCCAGGCATTGTTGAAAGCAGCAACCGTATCTTTAAGAGCCGTCAATTTGCGGTAAACCTGACGAGGCGTTATGTTTTCGATGGTCAACTCATCGTCTTTTTCCAAAAAATTGTTTTTAATCATCTCGTTCATTGCCGCCGCATCCTCTTCGTCGCCGCCGCCGAAAACAGATTTCAACTTGTCCGCAGTCGCTTCGCCGGCCTTAGCAATCGCTTCGTCACGCAGAGCCGTAATCTGTTCGTCAACCGCGGCAATCCGAGACTGATACTGGCCGGTAACAGTATCGGAAGTTGTCTGCAATTCCTCATTATATTGACTTATTTGGTTCTGATAATCTGCGATCTGCGCCTCATATTCGGTTTTTCTGTCCGGTTCCTGAGCCGCCATGGCCTGCAGCTTGCCGATATTTTCCTGTGCAAGACTTATCTTGCCGTTTATTTCTTCCTGCGCGGCGGCAATCGCGTCATCCCGCTCGCTTTCCAAGGCCATTTTCTGTGCTTTCAGTTCCAAAAGCTCCTGAGCGTCGCCAGTTTGCGACATGGCGTCGCCTACGGCTCCGCCAACCGCATTCTGAGCATCGGAAATGGCACCGTCGACCAAGCCGGTACTTTCGTCAACAACAGACTGAGCCTCTGCGGCCATATCTCCGACCGCACCCTGAAGTTCTTTCATTTTTTTTGCCGTTTCAACAGCACCCTTGCCATAGGCAATCATCGTCTGAAGCGTTGCCGACTGTTCCATCTGCTTTTTGGCAACCTCCATCCAGCCGGAAACCGTCGTCGTTACTTTGCCGACACCTTTGGACACGTCAAACTTCAAAGTCGCTTCAGCCGGCCGTATAAAACAGCCCAGAGCGAGTGTTGCGGCAAATATATAATGGAGAGTTTTTATCATTTTTCGCTACCCCCATCTTCGTCTTCGCGGCTTTCAACCGAATAAGCTATCGCTTCCTGTGAGAATTTGAACTCTGCGGTTGCGGCTTCAAGTTTCATGACATTTCGCAGGCGGCGAAGCATTTCCGCGGCCTTTTTGTTAGTCAGTTTGATGATTTCGCGCGTACTTTTCATATCGTTGGAGGGTTCGTCCTGCTTGCGTTCCTTGGCCAGCAACGTCCGGGTCGTAAAGGCGACGGTATAAAGATTGGCGACATTTTCCCGCTGAATATCCATCATTTTGTCATACTGTTCGGAAGATACTTCGATATCGTTTCCCTGCCCCATTTGGGCATTATAGGACTTCTCTACCTGTTCGGTTGCCTTACCGATATTGTTAACGTCCGGAATGTCGGACGGAATGACATTTAGAAGTTCCTCATCAGCACTCAGCGGATTGGCTTTTACTTCGTTGATTTTCTGCATCGCATTACCGACACCCTCCGAAGCCGAACGTTTCATTTCTTCGGCCAGCGAAAGCTGATTTTCCACCCAGTTTTTGTTATTTTCGACCACGCCCAGATATTCTTCGACTTTTTGAAAAAACTCCTTATCGGCGCGCGCCGGCAACGCGGCGCAAATCAGCGTCAGACAGAAAACGGACAATGTCAGACGTTTTTTCATCATTTTTCTTCTCCGTTTTCTTCGTCATCGCCGTCCTGATAATAAGACTTGTCAAAACCACTGACTTCATTAAGTGTGTCAAGAGTCAACTGTCCGGCATAAATTGTCAGGATACGGTTCAAAAGATACTGGGTTTCCATGTTAGTCAGGGACAGCCCTCCGGTATCGTCGCGACTGTTTTTGGTTTGGGCGATTTTTTTCTCCATTTCCTCCAAAACCTTGGTTTCGTAATTGGCTGCTTCGTTTTTCTGTGCCATGCTTTCGGCAATAAGCCCATTTACGGTTTCCTGCATAATGGTCTTGTAAACGGCCGTTGCCTCCTGAGCAATGGACGCATCGTTATCAGACTTGGCCTTTACCAGCTTTTTGATACATTCGTCCATAACTTTCTCGTCTTCCAAATCGGCAACGTTAATCTCGCATTCCTGAGCCAGTCGGTCCGAAAGAATAAAGACGCCGTTAACAGTGCCGTCAGGTACGGCCCCCCCCGCCAAATCGGCAAAGACAATTGTCTCGGAAAAGCTGCGGGAAGCATAATGACGGCCATTTTGCAGAGACGAATTTCTTTGTACGGCTCTTTTGCGGAAGCCCCCTGAAGAATTTCCCGACTGCTGCCGACTTTGCTCAAGAATTTTCGGCGTGTGATCGACCGGAGCTTCATAAGTATCAAGAATTTTGGCGCGATGAGATTCGGGAACATCCATTTTTGTCGATGTTTCCCCTTCAAGAATTTTTGGCGTGTGAGATTCCGGAATTTCCATTTTGGTTGACGTTTCTCCGTCCAAAATCTTGGCACGATGGAAAGGCTGCGGTTCTTTATCTTCGTCTTTTTCCTTTTCATCGACAGGCTGCTTGTCATCATTATTTTCGTCCGTAACTGCCGCGGCTTTTTCCGGCATTCCGAACGGACGGCGGCCGGCCGGAACGGCTTTGTTTTCCGCAGGTGTTTCAACAGCTGCTTCAGCCGCCGTCTGTTCCTGAGCCGCAGCCAGTTGCGCGGCATTTTCAGACATTCTGCCGTTCAAGTCTTCATACTTGGCGTCAAGAGCTTTCATCTTTTCCTCAACAGCGGCTTTTTCTTCCGGCGTTTTGGCAAACATGGCGTCAACTTCCAACTCGGCCTTTTCCTTGTCCAAAGCTTCCTGTTCTTCTTTCAGTCTCGACTGTTCTTCGGCAAGCGCCTGAACATCCGCTTCAGCTGTGTCATCTTCGGCAACTTCCGAAATTCCGGCAACGGCAGAAGTTTCAGAAACGGCTTCACCGTAATTTTTGGCATCGGAAGTCGGCGCAGCAACCTGATATCCTGATTCGGACTGAGCAGAGCCGAAAGCCGTCCGGCCGGATACGGCCGTTTGCGGTTCGGCTTCGGCAACCGCCGACGTCGTGTTCAAATCAGCATTTCCGGAAGAAATCCCGGCAGAGGAAGAAGCTGATGAAACATCGTCTTTGACCGTAGAAACAACGTCACTGGCAGCATCTTTCATTTCTTTGGCATCGGCAATATACCCCTCGGCATCGGCCTTCAGAGCTTCGGCCTGACGCTTATAATCTTCCATTGCCTCTTTTTTCTCTTCAATTTCTTTCTTAATTTTTTCGTATTCTTCTTTTTTCTTTTCTATACGCTCTTTTTCTTCCTGAAGCTTTTTCATTTTTTCCTGGGCTTTGGCCAGATTGTCGCCGGCGAATTTAGAAACGCTGGCCTTGGCATCGCCAATACCGGCATTGATTTTGCCGGCAGTGGCCATGGCATCGGTTACAACCTTGGACTGTTTGACCAGTTCGATATTGGTGCTTATGCCTTCCTTTACGGAGGAAATATCCAAGGTCGGCCATTGCGCCGCCGCATGACGAGGCAGAACCGCAAGCGAAAGGAATCCGCTCAGAGTAAGCAGCCGCAAAAGATTACAATTTCTCATGTTCAACCTCCAATAAAGTCCAGGTTCCTTATATTAATAATATCAAAAATTGCGCAATTGATAAACGACTAATCTCCGAATCACGCAATATTTAAATATTTTGTAACAAAGTTTTCTTCACCGTATTCCTTAATCAGCTCTTCAACCAAAAGTACGTTTTTGCGGCCGGAGTTGTAAAGTTTCAGGTATGGGCCGAGACCGCTCAGGTCGACGTCCAAAATGACAGATTCGCCGGTAGCCGGACGGGAAAGCAGAATGGCATAAGGAAAGTCGCGGTAGCTCTTGCCGAAAATGAACTCGATTTCCCGCTGGGTCAGGTTCCAGTTGGCGTAGTCTTCCGGCATTGCCTGCGGGTTACGGAAAAAGATAATCGTCTGACACTGGCCGCGAATAACTTCGCCGACGCCAAGCTTGTCGATGATGTTCGGCTGTTGGAAAGCACAAAGATAAGCCTGGCGTTTCTTACGCCCTTCCTGCAGACCGATGATAAAGTAGTCGCGGAACATCGGGTGCTTCAACATCGGCGCGGTTTCGTCAATCATAATCAGCGAGGGAACGCCGGTATCGCCGGTTTCGGACATAATACGGTGCATGATGTAACTGATGACGGCCGGAGCAAGGGTTTCGTCCTCGAAAATATGCGTAAAGTCAAAAGCCATAAAACGCTTGGCACTCAAATCCAGACTGTCGTTTTCGGCATTAAAAATATTACCGTACTGGTCCGGATTAATCCAGCGGAAAAGCTCTCGGCGCATATTGCCGGTTGGCGAAAAACAGCTTTTGTAGAGGTTTTTCATAATGCGTTCTTCAGGACGCAGGTAATCAAACGCCGTGGTAACCGCGCGACCGATTTCCTTTTCGGAAAGGGCATCGTCGACCATGGTAATAGACTTCAGCCAACGACGCAGGAAAGCCCGGTTGTTCGGCGTATTGGCCGTATCAAACGGATTAAGGGAAACGTTCTTTTCGTCGCCGTCAAAGCCGACATAGGCGCCGCCGATGGAACGGGTAAAGATTTCGGCACCGCGATGACGGTCAAAGAAGAAAACTTTCAGGTCGCTGTGGCGCATAGCCTGTCCGGCCAAAAAGGTCAGCAACGTCGTTTTACCTTGTCCGGTCGGGCCGATAATACAACAGTGGGCAACAGCCGAATCTTCAGACGAAACATGGAACTGAAAACGATAGGCCGACCCGGAAGCGGTACGAAAAACGGTAATTGCGCCCGGTCCCCAGTCCGATTTGGCAAAACCTTCAGACGGCTTGTCGAAGGAAATGGCCATAGCCACAACTCTGGACAGGTAACGGTAGGTTCGCGGATAGGTTTCATACGTCGGAAACTGATTAAAGAAAGTCGCTTGCGTAACCCAGCCCTCGCGAACCGGCGTAACGCTGAACAGACGGCATATGCGCTGAACTTCGCTTTCGCCAAAGTCTATTTCTTCCATGCTGTCGCCTTTCAGAATAACCGTCATCGCATATTCGGTCAGCGCCTGATAATCGGCATCGCTGTCTTCAATTGAAGACAGGGCTTCGCTGTATTGGTTGATAACGTCCGGCGAAAAACTGGTTACCGCCGCCATACGCTGCTGCTGCATCAGCAAAGCGCGGGCATGCGGTTTGAAAAACGGCTTGACATTGTGCAGCAGGGTCAGTTCGCAGTCAATGGAAAGCAGCGACGCAATCATGCCCTCGTCCATATAATCGCCGGAAGTGCGGATGCCCATGGCAATTTCATATTTTTCCTTCTCGCCCGAGAAAAATTTGATAATACCTTTTTCGCCGGTAAAGTGAATATGATCCGACGTCAGCATCTCGTTAAGCTGAGCGCCTTCGGCGTTGCGAACCTTCGGCGCCGGCTGAGTAATCGGACTGCATATTTTGGCAAAAACTGCCAGCGGACTGTCAGCCGCCGGGCTGTCTTCGGTTTCGTACATCGGCTTGACGCCGTAATCGTTCAAAGTCGCCAGCAGAGCCTGCGACGCATAGTTCAAATCTTTCAGAGCTTCGGGACGGTCGGCAACCGAAAGGACGATGTAATGGCGGTTGGCATAAACGCGGTCCAGCGTATTGCGCCAGGTATTAGAAATCTGTTCCAGCAGCGGATTGTTGAAATTGCCGACATCTTCTTCCATGGCAATCCGTTCGCGCAGCGTAATGACGCGGCAGACAATCTGCAGGTCAGACATGCCGTCAATCCAGGATTTGCGGGCTTCCATCATGGAGAGGTTTTTCTCGTCGGTTACAAAAGACAAATCGACGCCTTCAACTTTGAACACGCGTGCAAAAGAACCATTGTAACAGCGAATGGTAATGCCGTCGGCCATCAGCTTGTTGAAGGGCAAAAAGTCCGACACGCGGGATTCACGCGGCTGAGGCAGAACCAAATGACCGAATCTGGTCGCCCAGAAACCGGCAAACGATGCCGCCGAAACAAAACCGATGACGGCGACAATGACTTCCATGCTGCTCAGCCCCTGTACAAAGGTGCTGAAAAAATCAAAATCAGGGTTCAAATTTAGCGCCTTTCTCTACATATAAATTGGTGGTTACTTTCCGGGTCTGGCCAAAAGCCTGAATCATGGTCGACAAATGGGGTTCTTTGGTTCCGGCCAGAACGACGGCACCATGAACAAGGACAATACTGAATACAAAGAGCAGCGGGTTGACGTCACCGAGACCGATAAACATGAACATAATCGGAAACTGAATGCCGATATTAAGCAGTGTCGGCAAAAACGGCCCCCACAAAATTTTGGGAGGGTTGGCGACGGCTTTTAAGATCATCTCTCTCATTTTATAAACCCTGCTTTCCAAGCGCTGCGGCCAGTTTCGGCCTAAGCGGCAAACACTGTCAGGTTTCTCTTTTCTAAGTTTAAGACAGAAGTTTTATTTATGCAAGATAAAGCATTGTTTATTCACTTTCGGTTATATGGCTATAACCCCGTCTCAAATTAAGAGTACACCTTGATTTTAGTGTAAACTTTCTGTGGTTAAGGAGTGGTTAAAAGCTATGGAAATTATTTACCGGCGGGATTTACGAATATAAGCGGCTCGGACGTAGAC
>OLVO01000593.1_pt1 | contig 41391 bp, 38 predicted proteins | sample 1672571 | NCBI WGS metagenome assembly OLVO01 (sample SAMEA3136700, study PRJEB25190) | human gut metagenome | biome: human gut; feature: human-associated habitat; material: faeces | place: Austria | collected 2013
ACTCGCGACCCTAACCTTGGCAAGGTTATGCTCTACCAACTGAGCTATTTCCGCGATTGCGGATGCAAAGGTAGATATTTTCCTTAAACCTGCAAACATTCCGCAGACTTTTTTCACACAGAAAAGTGTACATTTTCGCCAGGCATACAAGCAGACTTTTGATTATCAACTCATTCGCCCACGATAATCTTCATAAGAAAATTGCTTGAAAACTTCAGCTTTTCCTTCTTTTGTCCACATTGCAATGGCCGGATGGTGAATTCCATTGAACATATTCGTCTTTACAGTGGTGTAATGTATCATGTCCTCAAAGACGATTCTCTCCCCTATCTGCAGCTCATGGTCGAAACTCCACAGTCCCATATAGTCGCCGCTTAGGCAGGAGTTTCCTCCAAGACGATAGACATAAGGACCCGCATCACCCATCTCCGCTCCACGCACCGCAGGCTGATAGGGCATCTCCAGGCAATCCGGCATGTGGCACGTAAAGCTAACGTTGAGAATGGCAGTACGAATGCCGCGGTTTTCCACGATGTCCACTATCTCCGAGCTCAGCACACCGGTCTGCCAAGTGAAAGCGGAACCGGGCTCAAGAATGATTTGAAGATGCGAATAGCGTCCCTTCAAGCCCTGCAACAGACGGACAAGATGCTCTACATCATAATCCTTACGCGTCATCAGATGCCCGCCTCCTAAATTCAACCACTTAATCTGTGAGAACCAGCGGGAGAATTTTCCTTCCAAGTGCTCCAATGTGTGTTCCAGTTCGTAGGAAGAAGACTCGCAATGACAATGACAGTGAAAACCTTCAATACCCACCGGAAGTTCTTCGGGAAGCGGGTCGGCCATTACACCGAAGCGAGTACCGGGTGCGCAGGGATTATAAAGCTCCGTTTCCACCTCAGAGTATTCAGGATTGATACGGATACCGCAGGAAATGCCGCTTCCCTCCGCCACCACTACCGGATAAAAGCGGTGGAACTGCGAAAGCGAATTGAAAGTGATATGGCTGCTGCACCGCATTATCTCCGGAAAATCGGCCTCGGTATAGGCAGGCGAGTACGTATGTGCCTTACTTCCGAACTCCTCCAATGCCAGACGGGCTTCGTAGACGGAACTTGCCGTAGAGTGGTCTATATACTCCCTGAAAATGGGAAAAGAACGCCACATGGCAAATGATTTGAAAGCGAGGATTATCTCCACACCTGCGCGGTCGGCCACACTTTTTATCAGTGCGAGGTTCTTTCTCAGCAATCCTTCTTCCATAATATAGCAGGGAGAAGGGAAAAGGGAAAAGTCTTTATTTGTCATTCTTCTATCTATATTTACTATTCTAAATTGTCCGTATGTATCGTTCTAACTGTCTTTTTTTAAGATACCACGGTCCTACACTTATACCATCATCCTCTTACAAATATCCCGTTTTTGTGTGAGACAAAAGATGCGACTATCCTATGACAGCACTTTGAAACGCGCGAAGCGCAGCAAAAGTTGTTTGTCTCCCGCATTCTTGAAGCGGATGGTGGCTTTCGCATTGTCTCCTTCGCCCTCCACTTTCAAAACTTCACCCAGGCCGAAACGTTCGTGCTCTATCAATTGTCCCTGCTGTACACGATTGGCAGACCCGCCGGCAGAAGGCGATGTACTTGCCGTATTTGCAGAAGGCGCCACCCGTTTCAGATTACGTGGAACGGTCGGCGCAATAATCTGCTGTTTCGGTCGTACAGACACACGCTCTTTTCCTCCATACGGAGCATCTTCCCTATCAGGCGCAAAACCTCTGGCGTTCTCCCTGCGGAAAGCGGCGGCTTCCTCCTCTACCCTGCGGAACATTCCCGCATCCTGAGGCAGACGCAGGAAACGTATATCTATATCCTTCAGGAAACGGCTGGGACTGCCAAACTCCATCTTGCCATATCGGAAACGCGTCTTTGCATACGATAGGAAACAGTGTTCTTCAGCACGTGTGATGGCTACATAGAACAGCCGCCGTTCTTCCTCCAATGCCCGGGGAGAGTCACCCACCATGCCGCTGGGAAAAAGATTCTCCTCCATCCCCACTACAAACACATTCTTGAACTCCAATCCCTTGGCCGAATGTACAGTCATCAGGGTTATCTCCTCATCGTCCCCATCCTTATCCGAATCCTGGTCGGTAAGAAGGGAAACTTCCGAAAGGAAGTCACCCAACAACACGTTCGGTTTTCCTTCCTCCTGCCGTTGGGCACAAAAATCACTCATACCGTTCACCAGCTCCTCTATATTCTCCTTACGGCTCAGATTCTCGGGAGAGTTGTCCTGACACACATCATTGATGATGCCCGATTGGCGAATAATGTCGGCACCGATCTCGTAGGCATTCTTCTCCGCAGCATCTGTGATAAAGGCAGATATAAGTTCGCGGAATGCCTGCAACTTTCCCACCGTACCTTTATTGAAGTTCAAGCCATACGCCAACGGCTCACAAAGCACGGTCCACAAACTTACATTGTGCCCGGTGGCGGCAGCAATGATTTTTCCCACTGTCGTATCTCCGATACCACGCGCAGGATAATTGATAATACGCTTGAAAGCCTCTTCATCATTGGGATTCACTATCAGACGGAAGTAAGCAATAACATCTTTGATTTCCTTGCGTTGATAGAACGATAAGCCTCCGTAAATACGGTAAGGCATACTGCGTTTGCGCATGGCTTCCTCAAAGATACGGCTCTGCGCATTGGTACGGTAGAGTATCGCAAAATCAGAGTAGGCATAGCGCTTTTCACGCCGCAGTTCAGCTATCTTATTCACCACAATATCCCCTTCTTCCACATCACTGTATGCCTGGTACACACCAATGGCCTCTCCCTTCTCCTTTTCCGAGAACACTTCCTTGCGTATCTGCCACTGGTTCTTTTCTATCAGGCTGTTGGCCGCGCGGACAATGGTCTGGGTGGAACGGTAATTCTGCTCCAGCTTGAAGACCTTCGTATCGGGATATACTTTCGTAAAGTAGAGAATATTGTCAATATCGGCACCACGGAAGGAGTAGATACTCTGTGCATCATCCCCCACCACACAGACATGCTGATGGTTCTTGGCAAGTTGCAGCACGATGCTGTGCTGTGCAAAATTGGTATCCTGATACTCATCTACCAGAATGTAACGGAACTGGTCCTGATAACGCGCCAACACCTCGGGGTGGTCCCGGAACAGCAGGAATGTGTAGAACAGCAAATCGTCGAAGTCCATCGCATCTGCCTGCCGGCAACGCTCCCAATATCTCTGGTAGATGTCGCGAAGCGCCGGAACCTTGGCTGCACGGTCTCCTTCGTAAGCCTCCTTGTTGTTGGCATAGCCTGCCGGAGAAACCAGATGATTCTTGGCATTCGAGATACGCGCCTGCACCATCCCCGGCTTGTACACTTTCTCATCCAGCCCCATTTCCTTGATAATGGAACGTATCAAGCTTTTACTGTCTGCCGTATCGTAAATGGTAAACTGCGAAGTGAAGCCGATATACCCGGCCTCGACATGCAGAATGCGCAGGAACATGGAGTGAAAGGTTCCCATCCACAGATGGCGCGCCCTCTCCGGCCCCACCTGACGGGCTATACGCTCCTTCATTTCGCGCGCCGCCTTGTTGGTAAAGGTCAATGCCAGAATGTTCCAAGGCTGGTAGCCATTCTCCAGCAGATAAGCAATCTTGTAGGTCAGCACGCGCGTCTTTCCCGAACCGGCACCGGCTATCACCAGTGACGGACCGTCATTGTATAACACCGCGTTCCGTTGTCCTTCGTTCAGTTCCTCTATATAATCGGGCATATCCGTATAATCTTAAAATGATGATATTTTTTCTTCCTTTGTTTTTACGGAGGCAAAGATAAAAAAAGCTTCGGAGACGTACGAACATTTCTATAGGTTATAGTGTTTATATAGTAAAGTTCCAAAATTAAATAATTGAAACTTATGAATACAATATTAACGATTTTAATGATAACAGTTATGACTTACGAAATGCCAAAACTTCCCTACACCAACAATGCACTGGAACCTGTAATCAGTCAGCAAACCATAGATTACCACTACGGTAAACATCTGCAAACCTACGTGAACAACCTCAACAACCTCGTTCCGGGAACGGAATTTGAAGGCAAAGACCTGGTAACCATTGTTGCCACAGCACCGGACGGTGCCATCTTCAACAATGCAGGACAAGTGTTGAACCACACATTATACTTCTTACAGTTTGCTCCGAAGCCTGCCCACAGCGAGCCTACCGGCAAGCTGGCAGAAGCCATCAAACGCGACTTCGGCAGCTTTGAGAATTTCAAGAAGGAATTCAACGCGGCAGCTGTCGGCTTGTTCGGCTCCGGATGGGCTTGGTTGTCTGCCGACAAGAACGGCAAACTCCACATCACCAAAGAAGCCAACGGTAGCAATCCGGTACGCGCCGGTCTTGTTCCGCTACTCGGATTCGACGTGTGGGAACATGCCTACTATCTTGATTACCAGAACCGCCGTGCCGACCATGTGAACGAACTGTGGAGCATCATCGACTGGGATGTAGTAGGTAAAAGACTGAAATAAGCAACAAGGTCCCACTAAACATGTTAATGACGCATTCTTGAGCAACTAAGGTTCAAGAATGCGTTTTCTTGTTTAAAATAGCCATCTAACATATTTTAAAGAAATTCTTTGGCTTCTACCATAAGTATTCATTAACTTTGCTAAACTTAAAAGTTAAACAAAAGAAATGAAACTCATCGTAGTAACAGCACCCACATTTTTTGTGGAAGAAGACAAGATTATCACGGCACTATTCGAAGAGGGGCTGGATATTCTACATCTGAGGAAGCCGGAAACTCCCGCCATGTATTCAGAACGGCTTTTAACGCTGATACCCGAAAAATACCATAAGCGCATCATTACCCATGAGCACTTCTACCTGCAGGAAGAGTTCAGCCTGATGGGGATTCATCTAAACACCCGCAATCCCAAAGAGCCCCACGACTATTCGGGCCACATCAGTTGCACCTGCCATTCACTGGACGAAGTGCAGAACAAGAAGCATTTCTATGACTATCTGTTCCTAAGCCCGATATATAATTGCATCACAAAGTCCGGAGTCACGTCCGGCTTCACAGCCGAAGAGTTGCGGCAAGCAGGAAAAAGTAAGGTCATAGACAGTAGAGTCATGGCTTTGGGAGGCATTACTCCCGACAACATACTGGAGATTAAGGATTACGGATTCGGTGGTGCCGTTGTAATGGGTGACTTATGGAATAAATTCAATGCCTGCACCGACCGCGATTATCTGGAAGTAATCCGCCACTTCAAGAAGTTGAAGAAAATGGCTGATTGAGCCTTCTTGGACTGGCAAATCAAAATTTACCGTACTCTTTGTATTCAATACCGGCAGGCAACGTGAAATAGAAGGTGGAGCCTTCCCCTTTCTTAGACTCCACACCGATACCTCCCCCATAGTGCTCCACAATAGATTTGGTGATGGAAAGCCCCAACCCCGTACCTTTGATATTGTAGTTCATCTTCACAAACCGTTCAAAGATGGCATGTCTTCCCACTTCATCGATACCACAGCCTGTATCTGCCACATAAAAATAGAAGTTATGGTTGCTCAATCTCCTGCAACCGATTTTCACACTGCCCATCTCCGTAAACTTCAAGGCGTTTCTCACCAAGTTACCTATGACTTGGGCAAAACGCACGCGGTCCACCACCAAACGGCATTGAGGCAACCGTTCTACAAACTCCACCTGAATGCCCGTGGGATGCGAGCGCATATTCTCCGTCGTACAGACTTCATCAATCAGCGCGTTTACATCCACTTCTCCATCGTTATATTCCAGAGTATTTGCCTCAATCTTCGAGTAGTCCAGCAAGTCATTGACCAGTTGCAGCAGCGAGTCCTTGTTATCATTAATCTCCTTCAGAAAAGCCATACGGGTTTCTCTGTCCAGATCATCCATTTCGGCAAGCATAGTTGTAAAGCCTACAATGGCATTCAAAGGAGTACGAATTTCGTGAGTCATATTAGCGATGAAAGCATTCTTCAGCTGGTTGGATTCTTCGGCAACCTCATTGATGCGCTGCAACGTCTTCAACCTTTTGCTCTTGCTGATGGAAATGATTATCATGATGACCAAAAGCAGAATGACAATTATCCCAAAACTATATACCAATGCTTCATTATTCTGATAGAAGTCATTCGTCCAAACATCGTATGCTGCCGTAATTGTCAATATCATCGTTTTTTGCTTGCTTATTGGAAACTATAAAATTATGGGAAGCAAATATACTAAAGAAAATACAAATAAATTAATAGAAACTACAGTTTTTTCCAACAAAATAGGCCGCATGCCATTACCAAGTAAAGCATGCAGCCCATAAATGTCATTATTCAGTATTATTGAAATCAGCCTTCAATGGCAGCCTGCGCCTCTTTAATACTTTTCTGACTAACAATGCGTTAGAAAGTTTTCGTATGTGATTTGTATGCGTTTAAGGGCGTTTGCTTGAGGTTCTTGTCTCAAATGTATCTTAATTCTCTATTGCAGCTTGGGCCTCTTTAATTCATATCTGAATATCAGTAGCTTCCCTTTGCTTTGTAAGTAGTTTGTAAGTTTCAGGACTCTTCCTTTTTATGGATTACTTGAAAAAGGTAAGCTGCAAAATGGTTTTAATCATTGAATTATCTGCATGGGTACTACAGATGAAATAATTAATGTCTTATTCCTTTCTCCTTTCTTTTAATAGTTCAATTATTATATCCTTATCCTTCAGGTTTGAATCAAGACGTAAAATCTGTGAGTTTAGACTCTCTATCTGTTCCTTCAGAAGTTTGATTGTTTCCCTCAGGTTCTCTGTTTCTTTCTTTTCGCTGGATAACTGCACGGCCAGTTCTGCATCACCTATCAGATTATTTGCATTACCGTCCAAAGCAACGGCTGCAAGGTGTGCCGATATATGATGCTGTCTCGGACAGAAAAGGGAAAAGAAATTGAAGTCCAATGCTTCGCTGACTTTAATAAGCCTGCTTGTTTCCATTGTCTCCCTTTCCAGTATGCGGTTTATGTGCTGCTGCGGTACACCTATTTTGCGCCCAAGCTCAGATTTACTCAATCCAAGCTCGTTGCGTCTTTTGTCGATAGCCTGACCTACATGCACGTGTTTTATGTCATTATCCATGCAATTCCTTCAATAAATATATCTTAAACAATAAATCATCAAACAAATATTTGGTTATATAAACCATTTTATGTTACTTTGTGGCGTAACCTATTCATTTGGTGAATACAAAGTTAAACATTAAATATTAAACATCCAACAATTATGTCTGAAAACTTAGAAAAAATCCGTCCGGCACTTGTTGCCCTTGAAGTAGGTGAATCCGTTTCATTTCCCATTTCACGTTTGAAAAGCGTCCGTACACAGGCCTCAGAGCTTGGTGCCATCTACAACCGTCAGTTTAAGACCAGGACTGACAGGGAAAACCATACCATTACGGTCAAACGAACAGTATAGAAACCAAATCAGGTTTATATGAAGATATTACAGTTTCTGGACCATCTTATACCATACGAAACATTCCTGAATGATCTATCCTCCAGAATTGTCAGGCAACTGAAAGCCGACAAGGATGATCCTGAATTCATCAGCCAGAGGAAGGCATACGAACTGTTTGGCCGCAGGAATGTAGAACGGTGGAAACGTCAGGGAAAGGTGGTTTCCTATAAAAGACCCGGTAAGGTGGAATACCGCACGGCAGACCTCAGGCTTCTCCAGCGTACCACCCAGGACTATTTTGATGAAAGTCAGCCGAAACAGGCAGAAAAACCGGTCAAGAAAGATAAATGATAAACATATTATGGCTAATATTCTAATATTGATAAACTTTATTTGTTTAGTTTAGCCGTGATACTCTATGAAATATAAAGAAAGCAATTATAGTAGGTACAGGAATGTGCGTCAGTAACCTTTGTTCACCAGCTTATAGCTTTACCACTTAACGATAAAGCCGGACAGGTCTTTTGTATCGCACATTCATAATGATTTTATAATAATGAAAGAAATCAGACCAGCGTGCGATCCAAACGGTGTCTATTCAGTCAAGCGCACCTGTGCTGAACTCGGTATCAGCAACAAGACACTCAAAAAATACAGAGATAACGGATATATCCAACCGCTCAATCCTAATAATGTCAGCCGTCCGAAATACTCCGGCCAGTCAATAATCGATTGTTGGAACTTACTGAGGACGATATGATAAGCGAAACAACCATACAGAAAGTGAGGGAACTTGCCATAGAAGACGTACTCAGTCCTTATGTCAGACTGTCCCGAAAAGGCTCAACCCTGATGGGACTTTGTCCTTTCCATACTGAGAAGACCGGTTCCTTTGCCGTTACCCCAAGCAAGAATCTCTTCCACTGTTTCAGCTGTAACCGTGGCGGTGATTCCATTACGTTTATAATGGAAAAGGAAAACCTTTCCTTCAGTGCCGCAGTGGAATTTATTGCCAGGAACCATAATATTCCGGTAGAATACATCAGAGAAGAGCGCAGTGAGAAACAGATGGCCGAAGCCAGGCACCGGGAATCACTTCTGACAGTTCTCGATACAGTACAGACCTTCTTCCTCCAAAATTTAAGAGCAACAGACAAGGAAGAAAGCCTTGATGCCAGGGCCTACGCATACGGCCGGTGGCATGAGGAGTTCTGTGCCTTTGCCGGAATAGGCTATGCACCGAAGGATGGCCAGGCCTTTATGGATTTCTGTAAAAGCAAGGCTCTGAATGAAGAACTGCTGTACGAACTCGGCATGTTCAAGCGTGGTGAGGACGGAAACACATACGCCATGTTCCGACAGCGTATCATGATTCCTGTGAGAAACAGATGGGGACGCATCATTGCCTATACGGCCAGATACATCGGAGACAACAAGAAAGCTCCCAAGTATATCAACTCGGCAACAAGCATGATTTACTCCAAGGGAGAAACAGTATTTGGCATTGACCGTGCCGCCAGACTGCGTGATGCCGACTATTATATCATTGTGGAAGGTGCTCCTGATGTCCTGAGAATGCAGTCGATTGGATACGACAATACAGTAGCGTCACTTGGAACAGCCTGGAGTGACAGCCAGTTTGAGCAGCTGAAGAAGTATGTATCCTCACTCTGTTTCATTCCTGATTCAGATATTGCGGAAGGCAAGCCATACGGACCGGGTTTTGAGGCGGTGATGACCAACGGAGCTGCAGCCATAAGAAAAGGATTCCATGTAACAGTCAGGGAGCTTCCTTTTGCAGAAATACCATCCGAGGCAGAAGGAGAAGTACAATATTCCAAGAATGATGCCGACAGCTATATCCGCAGCAGGGAGGATTATACCTCACTTCAGGAAAAGCATTTCATTATCTGGCTGGCACAGAAACGTTTCCTGGTAGCTGGTTCCATGGTAGAGGAAAGAAAGTGTGTTGCGGAAATAGCAGACCTGTTGCGCTATATAAAAGACCAGCTTGTGTATGACCAGTGCATAGAACAGCTCTCCAGACTACACGGCAAGGTAAAGCTATGGCGTGATGCAGTTACCCAGGCACGTGGGGAAGCCAGGAGAAGGAACGACAAACCTGCGGCCATGAACGAGATGCAGCGTGAAGCTGAACTGCTGCGCCAGTTCGGTCTGTTCGTCAGGGAAAACTGTTACTACTCCATCGGTGAAGATGATGATGAACCGTCAAGAATCTCCAACTTCATAATGGAACCGCTATTCCATATCGAGGATGAGATAAACGGAACCAGAATCTTCCGTATGAGGAATATGTACAATGTATGCCGGGTAATAGAACTGAAGGAGTCAGAACTCTGCTCGCTGAGCAACTTCCAGCAGAAGGTCGGCTCACTGGGCAATTATGTATGGCTGGCCAAGATAGACAAGCTCAACCGTGTAAAGGAATACCTGTACTCAAAGACCGATACGGCAGAACGTATCAGAAAGCTCGGCTGGAATGCAGCTGAAGGATTCTTTGCTTTTGGAAACGGAATATTTTTTGCCAACACATTCAATGCCGTTGATGATTTGGGTATTGTCCGTGGAATCAACAGCAAGGCCTTCTATATACCGGCCACTTCAAAAATCTATCTCAACAATCCGGAGATATTCCAGTTTGAGAGACTTATGGTGCATGAGAACCGTAACGGGATAAAGCTGCATGACTATGTAGGCAGACTAATGGAAGTGTTCGGTGAGAATGCAAGCGTAGCCTTCTGTTACCTTCTTGCCACCCTCTTCCGTGACATCATATTCAGACGCACACGTCACTTTCCCATTCTGAACCTTTTCGGTGAGAAAGGAACCGGTAAAACAACCCTGGCCACTTCCCTCCAGTCTTTCTTTCTGCACGGAGTTGATCCGCCCAATCTCGGTGTAACTTCCGTACCGGCCATGAACGACCGTGTATCACAGGCCGTCAATACACTTGCCGTGCTTGATGAATACAAGAACGACCTCGACATCCGCAAGATAGCCTATCTGAAAGGACTCTGGGGCGGTGGCGGCCAGACCAAGAAGAATACGAATACGGACGGGATGGCAGCCCAGACAATTGTCACTACCGGTGTAGCCCTTTGCGGTCAGGACAAGCCGACACAGGATATGGCACTCTATACCCGTGTTATCTTCCTTGCCTTTTCAAAGACATCATTCAACCAGAATGAAAAAAGGGCTTATGAAGACCTTGTATCAGTCTGCAATATGGGACTTACTCACCTCACTTTGGAGATACTGGGGCACCGGGAACTGTTTGAAAAGAACTTTCAGGAAATATACTCCATCACCAAGCGTGAGCTGGCTGCAAAATTGGAGAATGAAACAATCCATGACCGTATATTCGGAAACTGGGTTATTCCACTGGCTACATTCAGAACACTAGAGACAGTCATTGACGTACCTTTCAGTTATGTGGAGCTTTTTGAAACAGCAGTCAAAGGAATACGCAACCAGAATGACCTGGCTCAGGAAAGTTCGGAGATAGCGGACTTCTGGAGTATGCTTCAGGGATTCCAGACTTCAGGGAAATGTATCGAGAAGGCACATTACCGTATAAGGTATATGAAGTCTTTCCGTCCATTGTCTGTAAAAGAAGATATAGAATTTAAGGAAGCACGTCCTATTCTCTATCTGAACACGGCAGCCGTTGCATCACTGTTCAACAACAGGAATGCAGGTTCAACTTCCAACCGCTCGAACTGGTCCACCATCATGTCGTACCTGAAATCCCATGCTTCATATTTGGGCCTGAAACAGGACAGATTCACTATACTTCTGCCAAGCGGACTTCCCGACTATACTATCGACATTGTAAATGGCGAGCAGGTTAAGAAGGTAAAGGTAAACCGACCAAAGGCACTGTGCTTTGATTATCTCCAGCTGAAAGAGACTTTCGGACTGGATCTTGAAACTGAAGTGGTGGCTGAAGTACAGGACATGCAGGAGGAAGTGATAACAGAAATGCAACACACTTTCAAACAGAATGAATTTGATTTTACATAAATGATTAATCTGAACTCTGATGATGAAAGAAGTAAAGGGTTTAATACAAATCAAAAATATAATTGTAGTATTAAAAGACTTCTTCTAGTTTTTTTGGTGAAATCACCAAGTTCTTAGATAAAAAAGCATAAATATTTAGCAATTTTTAATGATAGAGTTGACTATTTGACGGGAACAAAGTATTTTTGTACATCAATAATTTTATAACCATATTACGATGGCAAATGCAGACCAAATATTATCTCTGATACGCAATCATTTAAACAATGATGATGCACAATTCAGAAAGGTTGCCTTACAGATTTCAGCTGTAGAGGCAAAGAATGGTCATGCTGTATTGGCGAGAACTATTCAGGAATTGTTAAGCCAGAAAAAGACCTCTTTTAGCAATTTAAAAATTATTCCACGCAATAAGGATGTTGACGATTTGTTGCTTCAGACTGAAACATATGACAGTTTGAATGATCTGGTTACAGATAAGTCTGTAAAGGAGAAGCTGGAAAGGGTAATAAAGGAATATACAAGAAGAGAAGAACTTAAGAAATATGGCCTTGCAAACCGCCGTAAGCTGTTACTCTATGGTATGTCTGGTACAGGTAAGACTATGACATCAGGGGTATTGGCAAAGGAACTTAATCTTCCTTTCTTTATTGTAAGAACAGAAAAGATTATCACTAAATTCATGGGTGAGACAGGTCAGAAACTTAGCCGTATTTTTGATTTTATAGATGAAGTTCCTGCCGTTTATCTCTTTGATGAGTTTGACGCTATAGGTGCACAACGTGGAATGGAAAATGAGGTCGGTGAACAACGCAGAATACTTAATACATTCCTGCAGTTGTTGGAGCGTGATTCTTCTGATAGTTTTATTGTTGCAGCCACAAATGCAATAGAGTCCATCGATAAGGCAATGTTCCGGCGTTTTGATGATGTCATTGAATACAGAATGCCGGATGCAGAACAACGCTTGTTGTTGTTGCGTGAATATTTATATACAGCAAAAAATCTGGATTTCTCTCAGGCTGAACCTTTATTTACGGGAATGAGTCATGCAGAGATAAAAATGGTATGTTCCGACATATTCAAAGAATCACTGTTAAATGATTTGCCTATAGATATGGAAATGGTGAAAATGATTGTTGACAAACGAAATCAACTGTGCCGTGAAATAGGTTGAATATGAAGGTAATATGCAAAAGAAACATTTTTTCTTAGGAAATAAGATAGCAGAAGCCCGTTCTTTTACACCAAGAACCAGGTCAGTACAACAGCCAAACATGCCTGAAAGAAACAGACAGGAACATGCGGCTTATATAAAAGAAATTTACAATACAGCCATTGATCAGGCTATAGAAACTTTGTCACAACGGTCAGAAAGGGGATTACCCGTTGCAGATGGTGTTTATATGAACTTTGACATGGTTTCAGGTTTTGTTCCTCAGACATTAGCAAAAAGTAGTGGAGCATCTATTCTAAAAATCTCAGAAGATAAAGGTGATGGAAATGTAGATGTAACAATATATGTCAAGAAAGAAAAAAAAGATTGGTTGGACAAAAAAGCTAATGAGTATGCAAATGAAGAAATTTGCACAAGGAATGGAAACCCTAAGAATGCAACTCTGATTGCGCCAATCAATTCTATTGAACAAGCTGATGTTCATAGTCTTTATACTTCTGCAGAAGATTTTGATATGCTACCAGATAATCATCTGCAGACATTTGAAATATGGGTAACCAAAGGTGATGATTATAATGTAGAGGAACTTACTAAAACTTTAGACAGTCTTGGCCTTATATCAGCAGGTAAAAATATTCTGGACTTTGAAGGAGTTGCTGTTCTGTTAATCAAAGCAACAAAACAACAATTATGTGAATTACCTTTATCTGTTGGTTATATAGAGGGAATACGTCCTTATAAACAGCCTTCAATACTTGTAAAATCCCATGATGAAAGCAGGGAATGGAGTGAGCTTATTAAAGATGAAATTGAGATTTCAATAAACAGTGACAGTGTAAGGGTGGGCTTGTTGGATTCGGGTGTAAACAATGCTCATGACTTGATAGCTCCATTCCTATCGGATGATATGATGAAAAGTGCAATAGGAGTTTATGACACTATTGATCATAGCTTCCATGGAACGGATATGGCTGGCCTTATCCTATATGGTGATATGACAGATTTAATTTATGGGCATAAGAAATCTGTTGCAATTGAAAACAACTTGGCATCCGTGAAAATATTTGAATCCGGATATGAAACTGATTCTGATTTTTATGGTGCTGTTATAGAGGATGCTATACAGCAAGCTCATGAAATGGGAGCATCTATACAATGTATGGCTGTTACAGATGACATTTCTTATGACTGCAAATCCACGTCAAGTTCTGCTGCTTTAGATGAAAGTATATACAATGGAGGGAATTGTGATCGTCTGGTGGTCGTTTCTGCGGGAAACATTGAGACTACAGAAATAGACGCTTCAGATTATATAGAATCATGTAAAGCTAATGCTATTAAAAGTCCGGCACAGGCATGGAATGCACTGACAGTAGGAGCTTATACTGAGAAGGCTTTTGTTACTGATGATAGATATAAGGCTTTGGCTGCACCTGGAGGAATTTCTCCGATGTCAAGAACTTCTTGGCGTTGGAGAAATGGTCTTAATAAGCCTGAGATTGTTATGGAAGGCGGTAATGTAGCTGATCATCCTGTACTGCAGACTACAACAACTCCTGATCTGAGCCTGATTTCGACTAGTGCAGATTTGGCAGAATCATTGGAACCGTTTTATGCAACCAGTGCAGCCACAGCATTAGCTGCACGTATGGCAGCAAAAATTAAGACAGTGAATCCTGACCTTTCTTTGTTGTCTATACGTGGTATGATGGTACATTCTGCGAGATGGACTGAAGAAATGAAGCGTATAGGAAGTGTCAATGACATCATGTCAATATGTGGTTATGGCCTTCCTGATGAAGAAATTGCTTTATTTAGTAATGAAAGATATGCCACATACATATTTGAGAATGAATTGATACCATATGTACGTAAAGATGGTTCAAATACATATAATCAACTGCATTTTTATGATCTCCCATGGCCTGTAGAATTACTTGAGCAGATGGGAGCAGAAAAAGTAAAGATAAGAATTACACTTTCCTATTATGTAAAGCCTTCTCCTGGTTATGCCGGTAGAAGGAATAAATATCGTTATCCTTCAGCAACTTTGCATTTTGACTTGAAGAGTCCACATGAAAATGTTGAAGAATTTTTATGTAGAAGGAATAAGAATGAAGGAGATAAAACAACGGATAATGATACTCAAAGATGGACAATCAAGCAAAATCGCCGTGAACAAGGTACTGTTCAGTCGGACTGGTTTGAGTGTACAGCAGCTGAATTAGCAGGTTGTGGTCATATAGTTATTTATCCAGGACCAGGTTGGTGGAAAGAGAGAAAACTGGCTAATGTTGATAATGTTATAAAGTATTCTCTAATAATATCTATAGAAACAAGTGAAACAGAAATATATAATGCTGTAGAGACTGAAATCAACAACAAGATAGGTATACCAATAATGCAGGAAGTATAAACCTATCATTTTAAGTTTAAATCATTGTTTTAAATATAATAGTTGCGGTTTGGAGTAATCCAAACCGCTTTTGTTTAATAGAGGAGTGGTTAGCTACCTGCAATGCCATCACTAACCATGAAGCTCCAAACTTTAATCTTAGTTACTGTTCCTTATCTATTCAATAGCATTAGCTAATTGTGCAGAATCAATGGAAAAGGCTAAAAGAGATTGGTACTACGAGTACAATGGAATAAAAGCAGAAAGATCATGGATAATTGACATTACTTTGTTGCTGTCAACTCCCTTTCCGCATAGCCATTGAATTATAAACTCTGCGCCATCTTTTGCCAATGACATACTGCTTGCTGCAGGGATTCCAAGAATCCCTAGTACATCTAATCCTACAGATAAAGAATTACTAATAACCTATCCTTTCGGACTTTTGATTGCGGCGTGAACCTTCACTAAAAGTTCTGCCGCCTACATTCTGTTAAAAAACATAAGCTTTGATTTTAAAATTTTAAATTTTATATCTATAGCAGAGCATAGCTCCATTGAAGTAAATGATGGTATTGAACCATAAATATAAGAATTCCACCTGTGCATTTACTTTAAAAGTCTTTTCATATGTTCTCATAGCAAATGTACTGATAAAATATTAAATACCTAAAATAAAATTAGAATTATTATAGCTCATATTACATACCTGTTTCTGATACGCCCAATCTTCTGAAGCAATTTCATTCTCAACTTTTCCGGAAAAGTAATCTCCACCTTATCACCAAGAGCCAGTATTTCATCAACTAGTTCGTCAGTCACAAGAAGCATGTAATCAAAAGACGTGAAAGTCCCCATATCATTCCTTTCCACCTGTGAATGGTGGAAAGGATGTTTTCTCAGATAATCAGCAAATGGACCATAAGCCCGTAGTGTAACCTCTTCCGGCTGCTGTCCGGTTGGAGCTACAACACCGATGGAGTCTGAAAGACTTTTGGCCAGCGAAAACCTGTAGTCAGTCTGAAACCTGTTTCCGCTAAGATAGATTTTGGTCAGTGCATCAAGAGGAACGGCACAGAACTCTGATCCGTTCCTGTACCCGAGCAGATACCAGCGGTTATGGAACAGCTTCAAACCTTCCGGTCGGAAACGGCCTTCCACTTCATAACCCTTGTCATTCGTGTAGAATATGTACAGTTCATGCCCATCGCTGATACACTCAGATATATCCGGCAGATATTCAATACCACCTGACATGTCTGGCAGTACAACACGTTGGAACAGACACGGACTGCTTTTCAGAGCCACATCAATGATACGGCTGTTGAACAGCCAGTTGCGGCAACTGTCACCGAGTATTTCATCCAGATTCTGGATATAGTATGTATAGTCCTTTCTGTTGCACGCAATGACTATATCAAAATTTTCCTCAATCATTTTCCGGTGATGATGGAATGTGCGCAGACTCAGCGGCTTCCCGTTGTACAGGAAATGATGCATCCAAATATCACAAAGCCTTTCAAAAGTGACCTTTCTTTCCTGATAGACTGTATGCAGCAGCCAAATGTAGCGGTTGTATATATTATTCATAAAATCACCTCTTGTAACTTGTTTAACTATCTAAATATAAGCATTATAAATGAGATATGCAAGAAATTTGCATATCTGTTTTGTACAATATTTTCAGTATAATCCGGGCAGGTTTTTAGTACAGATTGATTATATCCATACATCTTTTCCTTGCCTCCCTGCAGGTATAGAATGTTCCTCCATAAGGCTTGCCGTCATAATAGGCAATCACGCCACATGAATGCTCCAGCATGAAGTCATTGCGTCTTAGAAGACATTCTTTGAAATAGTGTTCACTCAATACAATAACTCGGTCGGCCCTGGAAATTATATTCTGATAACGTTCATTTTCCATGGAAGGCCACCGGCAGCTCTGTCTTCTGAAAGGAACAACGGCAATTAGCCGTATATCCGGATACCTTCCCTTCAGTGATAATACAGTTTCAGCGGCCATCAGGTCGAATCCCATGGCCATGCCTGAATAGAAGCAGGTTATACCCGATTTGCAGGCGACGGACACAGCTTCAACAAGCCGTGCCCTTATTTCATCCTGCCTTTCTACGGGAACAGTTCTGTGTCCCGTGAAAGCCAGTGACTTTGATTTTTCTGATAATATTCCGTTCATAGTTCTATACTTTATAATGGGTTTTTGCAAGGAAGATGCCTTCAATGACATTCGCTCTGAAACTCTCCAACTGATTTGCATACATACCGAAACTTATTCCACGTGTTATAACATCATCGAAGACTATGACCGTCTTGTCCTTAAACCACTCTTCATCAAACTCGATGATGCTTACCTTTCTGATTTCCTTTTCAGCCTTGCGGTTCTCATGAACTGCGAGCCTTTCTCCGCATACCCTTACATGGTCATATCCGTTTATAGCTCCTGTGAGTTCACATACCCTTCTGCAGAAGTCCATGTACCGGATTTCATTCTTTCTTACCGATGATGCCGGAACCGGAATGAATACCAATTGTGAGCATCCGCTGCCGTGTTCCTCAATCATTCTTGCTGCCGTCATCTGTGCCACTGCTTCATGAGACCTTCCGTCCTTGAAGTCATAGACCATCTGTCTGTCGGCGATTTCCTTCTCGCCCACATTCTGAATACGTTTGGGAAAATACTTGCAGAACCATGTCTGTGGCTTTTCCAACTGCTTTCTGATGCTTTCGTCCATCTGTACCATACGCTCTGATTTTTTTCCCTTCTGTCTGCAAGTTTTTCAGCTTGCCCGAAGGATATTTTTTGCAGTTCTCAGAAGCGCAGGCATTCAATAAGGCAAACTTAAAGGAAAGCTGAAAATACGCTCAACCACGTTTGAGGAAGATTTTCAGCTCTGTGTTTGACGTTTGCAATGCCGGAGATACCTTTGAAAAAAATATCTGAAGAGGCATGCTGAACAAACCTGTGGCTGTAATGGTACATTAGAATAACCATGTATCCCTTTCGCATCAGATGTTTTCAGATAATAAAATGCACCCGTTTCAGGGATGACAGTGTTGACAGAGAGTATCTGCCAGTGTATCAGATACTTCATATAGAAATCATGCGTTGACAAACGTTGACAGGCGTAGCCACAAATTTCAATGCGGTATAAATCCGTAGCCAAACGTTGACACATTATAATACTCTATTCTTTATAAGAAAAATCAGAAAGAATATAATATGCTGTATTACAGCAGTTTCCCAGACTGACTTTATGCTGGATTTTCATTGGATTTGCTGTCAACGCTGTCAACCATCAAATATATGCCTTCCTGATTTTCATGAAACAGATTCGTTATCAATCGCCTTACCCCAGCCATATTGAATATGACAGGTAACACATAATCCATACAAATCCCACAATCTCCGGAATAATCCCATATTTGACGTATTGACAGCTAATAATCAACTGTTTACCTTTACGGCATCCAATAAACGAAAAGATTAACCAGCATGAGATATAATGAAAGTCGTTCCGGAAAAGATATATTCAGTAAAGGAGGCAGCACGCTACCTGGGTGTTCACCGCTGCACCATCTATGCCTATATCCGTTACCTGGAAAAGCCGCTGGCTTTCCTGAAGATACCTGATAAGGCAAAAAGGGTGTTCAGAGGAACTGACCTGATAGCCTACAAGGAAACCGGCCTGCCCAAACGTGGCCGCAAGCGTAAGCAACACCGTTAGTTCAGTCTGTCCCATGGAATGGTATCCAGGACATTATATTGGGCATTCATAGCAGCAAGTTCAAGAGCCAGCAGACTTGCCCTTAACCTGACATCCTCCATGTCAGCCATGGCCTGAAGGAACTCCGACGGATCCATTGCTCCTGACTGAATCATCCACTCCCTTGCACATTTCTCAGGAACAACGGCACTGACGAAAGAGAGTATTTCTTTTGCTATGCAGCCGGCTGTACCGTCACCGGCTTCAATGGTAAAGCAGAACGGCACACCGCTCGAAGTCTTCCTCCTGAAATTGAGAAATCGGAATCCATCCATATTTTCCATAGAAACGCTCCACCCATGCCGGAGAGAGATATTAAAAATATTACGACAATTTTCCATTTACCATATAATTATAGTTTTGTTTTCATTTACCTGCTATAATAAGCAGCCGGTCTTGTCCGTGACGGATAGGACCGGCCACTTCTGTTTACTTACAGCCTATTCAAACCTTGCAAGAAATTCCTGAAGCCTGCTGTCCTGAATCTGTTTCAGCGGAACCGGATTAAAGTCCTGCTGCTGTCTTACCTGAAGCTTGCCAAGCCCTTGAGCACTCAGGTCAAGCTCCACATCCGAAAGCTCATTGAGGGAAATATACCCGTATTCATCCTCCATGAGTCCGACTACGATACCGAATAGAGTCACATCGTCATCCTCCCTGTTCCCTTCAAGGATAAACCATCTTACAGAACCAAGGGCAAAAACCGCACGGCAAACAGCCTCTTTTCCCTTGCCGTCCTGGGAATAAAGCGGATAACCCTCCAGAGCTTCCGCCAGTTGTGTTGTCATTAATCTGCACATATCAGTAAAAAATTAAAAGATTGTTTGATACTCATTCTTTTTGTTCGCATAACACTTGAATTTTTAAGTTCTGATTCTTTTCCCTCCAGTAAAGCTCATTGAGCTTCATGGCCGGGATAAACCGTTTTATGTGCATTTGTGACTGCGGACCAAAGGGAGAAAAAGACAAGTGTGAAGTCAGAGAATGCAGACGGAATACCCAAATTTTTGAGGCATGAGAAAATTTGCGGAAGGCTGCCGTCAAGTCCTCCGACTGAAAGCGCAAGCGTCACTTGGCGTTTCTCCAGTCCGCAGTACCTTTGCACATAAGAAACGGTTCCGGCTATGATGCTCCAATGATTTCCTGATATTTAGTATTCAAAGATTTCTGAGGAGCATAGTATCCGTTTTCAGACAAACCACCGGTAACCGGTTGCCAATGTCAGAGCCTTTGAAGTGAAGAGCAGCGCAACCTTAAAGGCTCTGTCTTTGGCAACTGCCTTGATTTATCTGCATGATAAGTAGAACCTGCCGGGTGAAACTTGCCTGGTATCGGGATACGAAGCAAGTCAGCCGGCAAGTTTCCGTAGCATAAGGCAAGTTGTTCCGGCATCGCATGAAATACGAAAAGTCGGAACAGCTTGCCTGTATTTTAAGACGGGTATTCAAGAATATAGGACGTTCCGTCAGTGCAAGCTTTAGCCTGCATCATCGGGACGGCCTGCTTGTTTTCGTTTTCAGACGAGCCACTGATAACCAGTTGTCAAATGTTAGAGCCTTTAAAGTGAAGAGTAGCGCAACCTTAAAGGTTCTGTTTTTGGTAACTTTCCTGATTTGTCAATATTACTTTCTGAATCTGTCATCATAACTTACCTGATATAGTAGATGTAACTTTAAGCAATGGTTATTCTTCTATATCATAGAAATTTATTATATTTGCACTAAACTTTATCTTTATTAAATAACATGGCTAAGTTAAATCGTATAAAAGCAGTTCTTGCTGAACAAGACAAAACAAGCAAGTGGTTAGCGGAGCAAGTTGGCAAGTCTGCTTGCACTGTTAGCAAATGGTGTAGTAATTCTGTTCAACCAGATTTGAATACACTTGACAAAATTGCCAGAATACTAGATATTGACGTAAAGGATCTCTTAAACTCAACAGAAAAAGATTAATAACCCTATGGCATCCGTTAATGATTACTTGAATAGTGAAGATATTTATCCTTTGTTTCTTGATGGAGATTCTTTGGAAATTCTGAAAAAAATTCCAGATGAATCTATTGATTGTTGTATAACAAGTCCTCCATATTGGGGTAAACGGCAATATGAAAATGGAGGTATTGGTTTGGAAAAGAAATATACTGAATACATTGACAACTTGTTAGCTATCATATCAGAAGTTAAAAGAGTTCTAAAGCCTTCTGGGGCATTCTGGTTAAATATTGGAGACTCATACAAGAATAAAAATCTGCTTGGAATACCTTGGAGAGTTGCTCTTCGTATGATGGACGAAGGATGGTATTTGCGAAATGATGTTATTTGGTATAAACACAAAGGAGGGTTATCTCCATCAAAAGATCGGTTTGGCTCAGTATATGAAGACTTCTTCTTCTTTGTAAAGTCTGATAAATATTATTTTGATGCTGATGCAATCAGAACAAAGCCAAGGGAGGCTAAAGTGCAAAATGGAGCAGTAATTTCTGCAACAGGCGTTAGCGGAATTCGTTACAAAAGACAAATTGAACTATCTACAGATTTGAATGATTCTGAGAAAGAAAATGCTATGAATGCCCTAAATGCTGTCCTTGAGCGAATTTCTAAAGGAGAAATTTCAGATTTCCGTATGGTAATACGAAATGTTCAAAGGACAACACACTCAGACTCAGAAAAGGTGTCAGGCAGAGCAAAAGAACTTAAAGAAAAAGGCTTTTATTTCCTCTTCTACAACCCAAAAGGAACAATGCCAAATGATGTATGGGATATAATCCCTGAGGATTCTCAAAAGCGTGGCGAACATTATGCACCTTATCCAGAAGAATTGTGTGTCTATCCAATTAAAGCAACTTGCCCACCAAATGGCATCGTTCTCGATCCTTTTAGCGGAACTGGTACAACGGCAAAAGTTGCGTATGACTTGAATAGAAAATCCATTGGCATTGACATGTCCAAAGTTTATAACGATTTAGCAAAAGAAAGAATATGTCGAAAATAAAAGAATTTTTCACATACCCGACTAATGATTCGGATATAAATTGGGAAGAAATACTTTCTTATCAACATTGTCGATATACCCATAAAAAGTGTTTTAAGACAAGAAAAAGTAATCCTGAAATATCTATAGGCACATGTACTGTTGCTTATGGAAAGGATCAGAGAGATGTGATTATTTGTCCACATAGATTGCTTGAAAGACGCCAAATATTCATTGACTGTCTTCATCTTTTGAATTGCCATATACCTGGTAATGAACTGCATATTGTACCTGAAGTATCTATTCCAGGAGGAAGTGTAGATTATGTTTTGGTATCGACAGACAGAAATCGAAAGGTTAAAGATTTTGTTGGAATCGAACTCCAAACTATGGATACGACAGGTACAGTATGGCCAGAAAGACAGAAGCTTTTGCAGGAGTTTGGATTTGAGGTAAATGAAGAGATATCAGATAAAGCTTTTGGAATGAATTGGAAAATGACATCAAAAACAATTTTGGTCCAATTGTTACATAAGATTGAGACTTTTGAATCGTTGAATAGACATTTTGTTTTGATTATTCAAGATCATTTGTTGGACTATATGAAAAAAGAGTTTTCTTTTGCCCATGTTACAGAAGCAAAGTTAGGTGATAGTATGCACTTTCATGCATATTCATTAGATAATGCAGGTGGTAATTATAAATTACATCTTAATAATAGAATAAGCACAGATTCTGCAGGTATCTCAACATTGCTTGGACTCAATGCTAAAGCAAATATTAAGTTTGAAGAAATTGCGAAAATTCTAGAATCAAAAATTTCTGATAATACGGTATTTGAAATAACTGTTTTATAATGACAACAATTAGCCTTAAACGTTATAATTAAGAGAAAATATGGCAAGTTTACAAGATCAAGTTAGGGATGTCTGCAGATTGGCAGATGCTGTTGTTAAGAATCCTTCAACTTCAGTTTTTGTAACCGCTAGTAACATCGGTGTTTGTGCTGCGGTAGCAGGATTTGCTGCAGGTGGAGGAATGGTATTTGCACCATTACTTGGACCTGTTGGATGGGTAATGGTTGTAGCTACATGGGCAATAAAAAAACTTAAGAACAAAGAGAAGAAGCAGCAAGAAAAAGAGCGTATGCTTCGTGAAGTGATACGCAAACAACAAGCTGTTATTCAGAAACTAGAACAAGAACTGGCAAAGAGCCGTCTGCAGAATGAAAAGAATCATCAAGAAATTGAGAATCTTAAAGAGATGCTCAGAATGCTTGAAGAAACAGAAGGATATCTTAATGCAGCATAATTATGAGCAAATATAAGTATTCTGAATCAGAGCAAGAAACTTTGAAAGTACTCAAAATGCAAGAGGATCAACTCAACCGTCTTGAGGTCGATATTCATGAGGATATTGTAAATAGTCAAAAAGATGCCGATGACTTAGCCGATTTACGTAGAAGAACAGAAACTTTACTGAGAAAACGAGGAGTTACTCCACTACCAAAGCAGCTTAAACTTAATAATACGTCTATTAAAGTCAATAAAGAAGAAATACCTACTTGGGAAAACTTAGCAAAAAAGGTAAATTCTCAGTATATGGAAGAAGTTTCATTTGAAGATTTACTTTCAAAGAAAGAATTTCAATTCTGTATTGACGAAGTTCAACGTATCAATGACGAGTTTTCACGCAAAACAGGCATATTGAATAAAAAAGATATGTCCTTTTTGATAGTTGCAACAGTTCTGCAAACTGTACGTTGGTTAATTATTCAAGAACTATGTGGAGATCTTGGTCAATCAATAGATTCAAGCACTCGTATCAGTGATAAAGAAGGAAACAAACTTAAGCATTCTCCTTTGTCGAAATTTCAAGAAAAGGTGAAAGAGCACGCTAATGTTAATGGAAAATATCCGTCATGGGAAGAAATTCTATGGGGTACATATCCAAGAACAGATGGAGGAAAGACTAAAGGGCACTGCCCTTATGATGCTCAGAGCGGGGCACCTTCTTGGTTTGAGGATGGTGGACGTGGTTCACATCGCAATAAGACTTTAGGTCACGATGCTGTTGTCGGTTGGCTGTTTGGTACTGCCAATATCATGACTCAAACTATCACATTAATAGATTTTTCTTCATATCATGTGACATACCCAGGTAACTGCTTTGGAACACCTGTCAATACAATAACCGATGTCTTGGGTGGTGCTGTAGAAAGTACAATGGAAGATTGGCTGCGATTACCAGCTGCAGTTGTTGCGCATTATGCACATCTTAAGTCTGATATTTTTACAAAAGCAGGATTGCCTGTTCCATTGGTCGGCATTATATCAAAAGATCTTGCTGGTAAGCTTTATAAAGAACAATACGATGCTTTGTGTCTATTAAAAGATGTTGCTATTGTTGGTAGTCAGGCTGCCTTTTCAATATTAATCAATATGCTTATCAGCCTTGTTCATGGATTGCTTTACAATCCAGAAATTGATGGCAGTAGAGATTTGTATGAAGTAAGAACAAGAAAGATTCTTTTAATATCAAATTCCTTAGCCTCTGCTGGCAATATAGCATATGCTATAGGTACAGAAGATTGGCGAAAACTTGATATTGGTGGTATTATGGTTACCTTATATCGACTTTTCTCTGATATTCGTTTCATTTCTAAAATAAAGAAAGAATTTATCGAGAATGAAATGGACAAGGTGTTAGCTAAAGAGATAAAAGAACTTGATTCTTATTTTGAGAATTAATACATCGACTACAAAATATCACTAGATTGACAATCAATGATAATAGTCCACTAATTTTTAATATTTTATCAAAGGCTATTGAGTCCATTATTCCTAAATTGAAACTTCAAAGTCCTTATTGGAACATTATGTGATTACCTTATCAGAGGCTGTCTCAAAATAAAAAACAGAGATAGGCTTACTTACAATCTTTAAGCTACAACATAAAAATCTCCTGCTTTTAGTCCTATAATTGCAATAAACAAGGGCTAAAGCAGGAGTTTTTTTATTTCTAAGTTTCAATCTATAAGATTTTTACTTTTACAATTCTATTTTGAGACAGCCTCAGTGATAAGCACAATGATAATTATAAGAAAAAGATAATAGACTTGTTTTATTTAAATATGGAAATGATAGGACGAAACTCATGATTCTGATTCTTGGGTGTCTCTTGAATAGTTCCAGACTGCATGGAATAAAGCCAGGCTTTGTTTTCCTTTTGTCCTTCAACTTCAGTAGAAGACCATAACCAGCATTCACCCGGATTCAGATTAATCGGAGTTCCTCCGACTTGATTTATACACTCATTAATCTGATGCCGAACAGAAAACAAATAATAGAGTTGCCGGACAGAAGGAATATAGGCCGATTGTCCATAACTCCACAAATCAAAAGATTTGATAGCCATTGGTGATTGGACTTCCTCATTATTGAACAAAGAATAGGTATTCTCATTTCCGTCCTCATCAGTCAATGATGCAGAAGTACCTTGATCAATGCCAAGACTGTCGGCAAAAGCCAGTGGTTCCATATCATGAATGTAAACTGCATAACCAAGATTATCAGTTTCAGCACTACGGTTTACATGGAAAACTATGGCAACAGCTTCCTTGTCAGATTGCTTGAATTTGTCCATGGACAATATATTCCCGTCTGAACAAACCACATTGCCGACTTGAAGGGAAGATAAAAGACCGTCATCTTCTTCATGTTCACAATGACAGGAAGTGAGCAACAGCCCACTCCATGCCAGAATCGGTAATAAAAATCTTTTCAGCTTCATAACAGTGGAATTTCAAATGACCTGATTACACATTGCGCTTCCTTGTCCATAATAAACCAGTATTCAGAGCGGTACGGTTGCCCGTCAGAATCAGTAGCTTCATACTCTATCTTTACCTTCCAGCCGCTGAACGGCTTGCGTTCCTGCCTGGCTTCATCACCAGCAGGCTTCAGTTCCCCCGTAACCATCAGAGAGCGGAGTGCCGTCATGGCATCCATCTGACGTTTCATCTGTCCGGACATCCCGTGACATTCTGAATCCGGATTATCAAAATCCGTATCCTCCATAAACCTGCGGCTGATTTTCATCATGGCCACAGAAAGAGCCATCTTCTCCTTCATGGTAACATACTCACGGCCAAATACAGAATCCGGTTTGCTGATGCCGACAATCTTTACTGATTCCGGATTGTCCACTGAAGCCATCAGTGCCTTTTTGGCCATATCCTGTGCCTTATTCTCGCTGTTGTCGGAACAGCCGGTTCCCATTCCGAGCAGAACTGCCACTGCAGGCAGTATCAATAGTTTCTTTCCCTGTTTCATATCTTTACGATTTGAAGTTTGTCCGGAGCCAGACCGAGACGCTTGCGGTAAATGGAACCGTCCTCCCGGTACATCTCCAGTTCGGATGAAGTAATGTTCTTCTCACAAAGTTCCTTCGCCTCTTCCAGTGTCAGCTGATGGCCTCCTATATTCCTCCAGATGGCGAATGAACACGGTGCTTCCTGATTGCTGTAGTTGGAACAGTTGAAAGCCCTTGTTCCCACACGTACCTCGCCGCCGCAGTGCGGACACCTGCCGATAACAGACTGCATATTGACTGCACCGTCATCAGCAAGTTCCAGAACTGTCGGGAAAGTCTTTCCTTCCTTGGTGGCAAAGCCGTCCAGAAGGATATGGCGTTTCTCCAGAAATTCGGCAATCTCCCCGTCATTCATTTTCCGGTTGCCGATGATGGCATTGATGTTGAGCACACAAGAAGGATGCTCACCTGTGTTGTTCTCGCAGCGATACCCCTTGCAGGTCTTCACCACGTTGCCGCCGCATAACGGACAGCGTCCTATAATCTTCTTTTCTGAATCCATATTCCTGATAAGTTACATTGTTTGAATTAATTGAATGAGAACCCCCGGTTCCAGTCCGCAACGATTCCTCCTATAATGTTCTTGCCGGACATCACGCTTGCCCATCCTTCCGGGTCAAGAGAGAACCAGAGGTCGTTCCATGAGAGTGTGCGTACCTGCCATGCCAGGATAAAGAGGTCGGTATTAACAGCCTCCAGTCTAGTCAGTACCTCGTTTGCTATGTAGTACCGCTCGGAAGAACTGAGCAGGTTTACCTTGTGCTTCTCCTTGCCTTCGTCAGAACCGCCTGTATCATAGCTTCCGGAAGTCACCAACTGCCTCATGAACGGATAAAGCGCAGCCATCTGGGTTGCGGCATCAGCCAGCTCGTCCGAAACGATTGCAGCAATGGCCGTCCCCTTCAGATTGCTTCCTACCGATTTGAGCAGCAGGCTGCAGTTCTGAGGTATCTCCGTGGCCACCAGCTCCCCGACACGCTTTATCTGATAGAGATTCTGCATGGCACCCTGTGCATTGGAAAGATATTCCAGCATCTTGTCCTCCACACTGTGTACCCTGTCGAGAGCAACCGTTACGGCAGTCTCGGCAGCAATGATTTTCTCATGAGCCTTCTGGCGTTTGTCATAGATATTCTTCAGTGTGGATGTCTGTGCAAAAACAGCACCCGTCAGTGTCGGGTCTGTCTGTTGTGCAAAAGTGTCCGTACCTTTCAGCAGAAAAACTGCAAGGGCAATCACTACCGTTATTCTTAACTTGATTCTGTCCATATCATTCAGATTTTACGTCCTTTATTCCTTTGTTCGCTCAGATTCTGTTCACGTTCCTCCTTGTGAGGTGAAATCACCGGCTCCATCGGCCTGTTCAGCAGACAGTCGTTCCAGTCCTTGAAAGCCTTCGGAGGAAGCCACTGTCCCATACGGTACCGGATGTTCAGCAGCCTGGTAACCTGGGCCAGTAGGGGACGCTCCATGTCAGGCTCGAATACCTTTCCCTTCGCTTCAATCCGGATGCCGCCGTCAGTTCTGCTTATCTTCATCTGAATATCTTCCTGCAGAGCCATCATGCGCAGTCCGTATATCCTCCCGGCCAGGTCGTTGTCAAAACAGTCGAAGGCACGTGCATTGGGAAAGCGTTCCATGACTCCGGTTATCTGCCTGTCAGAGAATGTGCCGCCCAGTGAAACCAGAGCCGCACTGTCCCCAATCTGTATCCGGTTCATCTGGTAGAAGGCCATGGCATCAAATGCAGATTCACAGAAAAACACGCTTCTTACATTGTCCGGACTGATACCCGAAGGAACAGCCACCCATGCCGAAGATGACGAATCCGTACCGGCAGCCTTCGACTTGTAACCGCCATGTCCTCTGATTTCATACCCCCTGACTTCATTTCCCTTTCCGTCAGTATATGGAAATCCGATATTGTAGCCTTCAAACTTCCCGTTGTTCCTGTCCCTTATAAGGGAAATAAAAGGTGAAAGAGCCGTTACGGTCGCTTTGGACAGTCCGCGCCGGAAAAACAGTCCCGGTATTTTTCCGGTGTCAACCGGCTTTACCTCATATCTGGAAGCGTCAAACACACCGGATGATTTTCCTGCCGATTTTACATACTCCCTGTCCTCCCTGTATTCAGGTTCAGGCATGTTGGCGAAACGTGCCATGACCTTGGCTATCTTCTGCCATTCATCCTTTCCCGAAACGGTAAAGGAAGACAGATTCTCACGTATGAGTGTCACCACATCGCCCTTGGAACCGTCACGGCGGAAGAAGGTCTGTGCCGCCTTGTCGTTCGGATGGCTGACAATCAGCGTATCCCTTTTGTTACCGCCTTCACCGAGTACCAGCTCGATGTAACGTCCGATACCGGCTTTCCTGTCCAGACGGTATCCCAGAGCATATGCAATGTCATCAATCCCCACACGGGATTTCATTTCCCTGAAATTAACCTTGTAGTCACTCATGCTTTCCGATTTAAGATGTTATACAGATTTCATATACCAAGTCCTGTACCGGCATTTCGGTTCCTGCTCATCATAGTAATCTCCGGTTCGTATGTCTTCCGTGCCGTCATGTTCAGGAAAGCCTCCTTGTCCTTCCAGTCCGTAAGCTGGAAGAATGTTTTGGCCGTTTCCTTGGAAACCTTCTTCAGCCCCAGCTCCACACCATCGTATGACGCACGGATGGCATAGTCTCCGGAACGGGTCTTGACAATGGCCGCATTCTTGAAAGATTTCTCTTCGTCAGCACTCATTGAAGTCAGCGGGTCATTCTTTGCCAGATAAGGCTGTTCGCCGAGAGCCAGACGCTGTTTGTCCACATGGTCAAGAATCAGGTCGGAAGCTTTGTTCACGTCAGCCATGACTGATACGATAAACTTCGGTTCCTGTTTCAGTACACCAATCCATGAGTCCAGATAAGCAGCCGAGTTGTCCGTTATCCTGGAATCAAAGCCCATGGAATGGCTGATCATGGCAGCCGTAAGTTCCGCCACCAGCTCCTCCTTGGCATATTTCGGGTCACCGAACCTGCCGCCCATCTCCCTGTTCAGACGCTCCGGTGTCATGGTGGAGTGAGTCATTTCATGGAGCATAGTGGAATAATACTCCATTCCACCACGGTAGGTTTCTTCCGGAGAATCACCGATATTGAACTGCGCCTTCATGGGCAGCACTACAATATCCTTTGAGGGAGAATAATAGGCACCGTTCTCACGCTTGTCGGCACGTATCGGACAAAGCCATTGCTGCGTCTCCACCATACGGTCGAGTGCGGCATGGGTGTACATACCTTCCGTATCCCGAAGCTCCGGAACTTTGAACCTGTCCATAAGCTTCTGCATCCTCTCCGGCTGCACTTCTGCCAGATTGGTCTGCGCCACATTATACACCGGGAATGACTTGATGAAAGGAATGACATCCATATCCTTCTTCTCTTCCTTGCTCATTGCACGGTATTCCTCCGTGCTTATCCTCTTGCCGTGACTGTCCTTTATCATCATATCCCAGTATACTACCGGGAAGGCCTTTTCACCCTTCAGGACATGAGCCTTCAGGTTATGCGCCTGTTTGAAGGTCAGATATACCGGAAGCTGGTAGTTCATGGCTGCAGTATGCATCTGAAGAAAGAAGGAATTGGAACCGGAATAGTTTCGGCCACCCACATTCTGCGGCAGTCCGGCATAACCCGATGCACCGCCAATCCATCCCTGTTTCCATCCGGTATCCTTCATCTGCTGCATACGCTCAATCATCATTGCAGCGAAGCGGTCTATGGCCGCCTGTCCGCTGTTCCCCTGAGAGTCAGTTCCAGATGCCATAGCTGTCGTCATCCATTACCTGACGGTCCATCTGCTCGATGTCCGTCTGTTCCACATAGAACTCAGCTGATTCATCCGAAGGGTCAGTACCGTGTGAACGGCACCATTCCAGATAATCATCTGCATTCTCACTGTCCATAACAAAGCGGAGGAAACCTATCTTGCCCTCCTGCAGAAGCTCCACAAGCTCCTCATGATTCATTTTAGCTGACATATAACTTGTATTTTAGTTTTCTGATTATGTTACATTTTCATAGAAGCCGTTTTCTCCACCTTTGCGGTATTGGCGGCAAGCATACCGGTTATTTCCGTATTCAGATATTTGGCCGCAATCTGTTCCCTTGTGGCCGTCTTGGTCTTGAAAAGCGAATAGCCGTCATCGAAGGAGATTTCATGCCGGGAGGTCTGTCCCTTTTCTCCGAGGTCAACCGACACCTTCCATTTGTTGTCATTCCTATCCTTGGCCACACGCACACCTTTGGGGTCAACACCTTCAGGAAGCTGATACTTCTCGTATGCGGATTTCAGATGCAGACGTTCCCCGAAGTTCTTCTCAATAAGCTGGTTTGGAGTAGCCACTCTGTCAAAGTAGGCATTCAGGTCCTGGCGTGAAGCCACGGCAGACATGTTCGTATCCCCAACCTGAACATAGAACTTGTATTTCCCAAAGTCAGGACGCTGCTCGTCCTTCTCCTTATAGACATTGAACTTGTTTACGGTTATGGAACCGTCCGGTCCTGCAATCTCCATTGGCATACGGAAGGCTTCCTCAGATACCTTCGGCATCAGCTTTGTCGGATAGTAGCGTTCCATCAGCTGCGGCACCGTCATTTCCTTGTTCTGGTAGGCCGCAAGGTCGGCTGCATCCATCTTCTGCGGCTTGAGCTGCTGTCCGTCAATCTTTGCGGTAAAGTACCAGTCGGCAGGATTGGTGGTACTCTGGTAGGCATGACCATGAGTTACCTTTTCACCGTTGGCAGTCACCATCTGCGGCTCACGGGGCTTTCGTTCCTGGGCTGTTTCCGTTTTCTGTCCGTCCTTCTTTTCGGTCTTTACTTCATTATCCGTCCCGGTCTCAGCTTTAGTTTCGGCTTTGGCCTTCGACTTCTTTTCCCTTGCAGGTTTTACATCAACAGTGTTCTCCTCTGTTCTGTCAGGAGCTTCCTGCATACCCTGTTCCTTTTTCTTCTTTCCCATATCTGTATTGTTTTGAATGGTTCTGTCATTAATTTCAGTTTTATCCTGTCCGGCCTTCTTCTTCAAAGGACTGTCCAAGGCATCACAGATTGCCACCCTGATTCCGGAACGTATCAGTCTGGGCAGATAAACGTCAAGTGCTGATTGAGGGAATGATGCAACCTTTACCGGTCTCTTGTAATCAGGCAGAATCCTGTCTGCAATCTCGATGGCAAGTACTGCGGCAGCCTTGACTGCATCCTGCTTATAGAGTTCATAGAAACTGTTCTGTCTGAACAGCAGCATGGCATCCGGATGCTTCTTCTTCAGTTCGTTGAACTGCCGGATGATACCGTTATCATTATCTGAATCTGTCTTTTTGGCCATAGGAATCAGTATTAGAGTTTAAGGCTGTTTGCTTTTGTTTCCTTCCGGGATGGAGAGAGTGAATTGGCACGCTCCACGGACTGTCTGTCCACCACCTTCTGATACTCCCATCGGTTCTTGTCAGTCATGACAAGGCCGAGGTATTCAGGATGAATCTCGTCATAGCGGAGCTTCTGCTGTCTTTCCCATTCCTTCATGTCCCCCTTGATAAGCCTGAATCCCTGCTGCTCCTTCAGGTCAATGCCGACTGAAACCTTCTCGCCGCCCACATTCAGCTCAACAGGTTTTCCCTCCCGTACCTGCTGCTTCTGCTGCATACCCAGTTCAATGTCGTTTACCTTCTCCATGTCCTTCAGACGCTGCTCCAGCTTGATGTCTGTAACACGTCTGTGAATGACGGATTTCGTTTCCGGATCAAGCTGGAGATACTGCTGAGTCTTTTCACCGTTTACGTTGACCGCCTTCTGTATTACCTCACCTCTGGCCAGGCGTTCAGCCTCCTGCTGAGTGAGATTGAGAACCTTGTTGCGTTCCCGGTCCAGTTCGGCACGTACCGGATAAGCTATAAGAGCCGGAGCACCGTTCTTGTCTGTAGTCATCTGTAGCTTCATCGGCATGGTAATGATGCTGCCGTTCCTTGCGTTGATGGATACCTGCATGATGGGAGTCACTTCACCTGCCATCAGCTTCTCCTTCACTTCCATGGGTAAGCTGTCCGCTTTTTCACGGTCGATACCCAGTATTGCCAGTTTTTCGTATGGCAACAAATCGGACTGATTTCTGTTGTGCATTTCCATATTACTGTAATTAAGCTGTTATATTTGCGGCTCTAACCGTCTGAATGCCACAAATGTATTTACGGTAATATCCTGAAAAAGAAATGCGCAACACTATTCTGATTTCACTGCTTCTGATGCTACTGCCGGTAAGCGTATCGGCACAGTTCTATACGATAACCAGAGATTCGGAACTCCTGCCAACAGAAAGACAAAAAGAGTCTTATAACCATGCAGGAAAGGATGTTACAGAAGGGAAAAAGAATAAGATGATGGCAAAGGATACCCTGATTGTCAGGCTGGACAATAAGAAGAAATTGGAAAATAACAGCCGGAATAGTGACAGGAAAGCATCCCTAAAAACAGAACTGCAAAAGAAAACAGATGATATTACTAAATCAGAAAACAATCTTCCAGAACTTACCATCCCCAACCTTTATAAAGAAATAATAAGAAACGGAATCTTACACCCTAAAATCGTATTGGCTCAGGCTATTTTGGAGACCGGATGGTTCCGTTCCTCAGTATGCCGGAACAAGCATAATCTTTTCGGATTGACCAATCCACGCACAGGGAAATACTATGAATTCAATCATTGGACAGAAAGTGTAAGAGCATATTATACTAAAGTTCAATACAAGTATAAAGGTGGTAACTATTTGCTTTGGCTTGATGAGATTGGGTATGCGGAAGATCCGAATTATTTGGTGGAAATTATTAGTATATTGAAGATGTTACTTTAAATAATGATTTCCCCCAATAATGTGAATATATAATTCTAGGCTTATTATCATAAAATAAACTTTGTATTATTCCTTATTGTATCAGCTAGTTAAATATTAATCAAACTTATTTTGAATTCATATCTTAAAATCGTTATATTTACGTTCTAAATAGTTACTTATTATATGGATTCATCAAACATAAACAGCAATCAAGAATATACAGCTTCATCTTTTTTCTCTTACTACAGAGAGAAACGCCCAGAAAAATTTTCCGATACAGTGGAAACATATGATATTCCGTTAACAAAAGAGTTGTTTGAACAGCAAATGAATTTTCTCTCTATACAAAAAAAACAGAGTGCATTTGAAAATTTTATTGTAGCTGTTGCGCAAAGAAAAATAACACCGAATATCAAACCACAAACAGGTCCAGACGGTGGTGGTGATGGTAAAGTAGATGCGGAGACATATCAGGTCTCGGATGATATTTCAGATAAGTGGTACTCAAGCGAAAATACAGCAAAAGGTAATGAACTTTGGGCGTTTGCCATTAGTTGTAAAAAACAATGGAAACCAAAGATTGAGAGTGATATTGAGAAGATTGTTGGGACAAAAAGAGGATATACTCGCGCTCTTTTTTTCTCTAATCAATTTATAAAAGCTAGTACACGTGCTGAAGTTGAGAAAAATCTCACAGAAAAATATGGCCTAAAAGTAGAAATATTTGATTGTCTTTGGTGTGAGAACTCTGTATTTCAGGATAGGTGCATTGATCTTGCTCTTGAACATTTGGGATTTTCTGATGAATACAAGAAACACTCTGTGACTGTCGGACCTAGAGATAAGGCTCGACAAGAAAGACTAGATGAAATTGAAAAAAATATATGGCGTAATATAGAAGGATTAGATACTAGTTACGTCAACGAGCTTCATGAGGCATGCCTTTTAAGCAGAGGCCTTGAGCGTCCACGGACAGAAGTTGAAGGACGATTTAACCGTGCTATGCGAGAATGTGAAAGGCATGGTTCACCTCAACAGATGTTTCTTTTGATTTATGATCATGCTTGGACAAGTTTCTTCTGGTACGAGGATATTGATGCTACATATGCTGATTTTCAGAAATTAAAGCAATTTATTGAATCTGACTGTACTGTATTCAGAATAGAGAGACTTACCAATATACTGACTAATTTAATCAATGTTGGAAGGGCTGGATTATATGATTTAGAGAAAGTTAAAACTGAATATAAATATATTAAAATATTTGAGGAACGGCTAAAAACCGAAAATAATAAGCCATCCTGTTTGCTTTTTTTACGTATTTACATTGCGGTACAACAATTAATAGCGCATATCCAACAAAATACTCCTATTGATGAAGATATTGCTACTTTGCGACCATTACTATTAGAATCAGCATCACATTCGGAAATCAGTTTTGAAACCAATTTCAAAATAATGGAAATGCTTTCGGATACAATCGAAGATAATTTGGAATTTGATGAACTGATTGATGAAATGGCGGACATACTTGCTGATAAAAGATCAAGAGTAGATGCTGCAGATTTACGATTCTCAAGAGCAAAAAAAACAAATTAATAAAAAGAAATGGAAGTATGCCATCAAGCATCTTGGATTTTGTGTTTATGCCTATGAGCAAGAAGAATATCAAGAAAAACTGATAAAATCTTCAGGTTATATGGGTATAGCACTTAGTAATCTTGATTTGCCTTATAGTGCAAAAGCATATTTATTAAAGTCTGTTTCCTTCTTAATGAAACAATTTTATACTACAGGTGTAGTACCTCACTTGCTAATTACAGTTTTACATGAACTATGTAAAATAGAATTGCTTTTGGGGCGCATAGTCATGTACTGGAACTGGTATGAACTTATGCAGGTAGTAGCATCAAATGGACAATTCTGGAATGAAGATATATTTAAACAATCATGTGAAAAGGATGATGCTTCATGGGCTTGCAGGTTATCTGTAACGGATCTGCGTCATCCTGCAATAGCAAAATTACCTGATGTATTTGAAAGATTAGGTATGGTTATTTGTTCTGAGTATCTTAAACTAATATTGGGATATCCGGATGAGGTTGATAAAAAATGTTTACCAATACTACAAGACGTAGTTGAGCATTCCAGACTTCAAAATCAACCACTTCTTAATCAACTTCTTGATAAAATCAATATTTCAACTGCAGGATACGCATATCTAAAAACAACTGTGCGGAATTTTATTATCACTGTTACTTATGAAAATGACTGCGAGACCCAACAGCTAATAGAAATCTTCCTAGCTTCCATTGAATCTTTCTTTGCGACTTTTGAAAAATTCGAAATAATAGCGATTGATAATGAAATTAATATACGTGTCATATGGTCAACTACACCTTCTACTATGGTACCATTAACAAAAAATTCTGAGTATGAATTCAAAATAAATAAGGATGATTTCAATGATAAAAAATGTTGGGAATGTATAGCGATGTTTATTTCAAGTTTGTTATTACGTAATTCTGTCACACAGGAGAATATTGAGTTGATGCTACAGTCAAAACAAAATGGTGAACGTCTTATAGATAGAGTTTCCGTACTACAACATACAAAACTTGATATGCGCAATGTTTTGGGTCCAACATTTAAATATAAATTAGAAGATTGGATGCGCAAAACAGATAAAGATTATATTTACAAGGGTTCACATACAGACTTTAAGGAAAGAAGTTATATTAACCATCTGCAATCTGATGTAACAACTGTCAAGATTAATTCAGATATGACCTTGTGGGACGATGCAGGTTGGAAAGGTTGCGGTTTTGTTCATGACGTATATGGGACAATGCCACCTTTTTTTGGTTTAGCTTTTGAAAACTTAGAACGCGGTCAGGCAATTACTTCGGAATGGAGGCCAATAAAAGATAAGGGCAAGCCAAATGTTCGAATCTACATAATAAAAGGGATAGATGCTAATAATCCTGCGTATTATCGCATATGTATCGCTCCTGTATTATCGCATGAAGATAATGAGGAACAAAGGTATATTGCGACAATAACCAGAAAACATACAATGACGCCATCATCCAATGAAAATCTTGCTCGTTTTGAAGAACAATATAAGCGGTTTGGAGGTTGTTGGCTAATGGCTTTTCAGATAACAGAAAATAATAATATCATTATGCCAAACTCATTTGATGAAGCATTCAAATTTAATGATGTTGAATTTAGAGAAGCATACTTGATTGATATTAATGACGATGCACAAATTGCTATTGAACCTGATGATAATCCTTATATCCCAAAAGAAATAGACGAAACAGCTCCAATAATAAGAGTGTTGGAAGGTATGAGGGAAATTATTAAATAAGCACATAATAGGTGTGAAATCTTATAAAAACATGGATAGTAAATGTTTTTATTGTAATCAATGTAATAAAAATTGAGATAAATAGTAGTAATACTATAGAAATAATAAATTCTTAATAGATAGAATGAAAGATTTAAATAACATATACGGGAATCAGCGTGGGATCGATAACACTTTCACCAAGAGCGTAAGGCTACTCTATCTATGTATATGGTGTAGATAGGTGAAAAGGAAGAAATCGGGGCAACAATGGCTACCAAGCTTAAATACTGAAACATTATTAGTGAGGAGAAGTGTCTGGCAAGAACTTTTCTTTATGAAGGATGCTTTCGAATATGTTAAAGATAAGGTAGTTATATATTATTTTTGATAAGTAACTGATATGGATAAGATTCAAGATATAACAAAAATGAAGCAATACGTTCTATCCATTATATCCGATAACTATAATGAAGGTTGCGGTGTAATGGTTGGAGATATGTTTATAACAGCAGGTCATGTGATATCTGAATGTGAAAACCCAAGGATTAGATGGAATGGTAAAAGAATAGCTTTGATTAATCCTATAGTTTTCCATAATGATGAAAATGATTCTGATGGGTATGATATAGCTGTATATTCTGTTCCAAATGCCAATAGTCCGCTGGTTCTTTCTGATGTTGTTCCAGAAAAAGGTGATGTGTTGAAAAGCTGTAGTTGGCGAATGTTAGGAGAAGAATATGTAGAGTGTAATACTGTAGTAAATGGATTAAAAGATGGGAATTACTATGCATCTGAGACTGATGAACAGCTTAAATCAGGAAGTAGTGGTAGTCCTGTATTTCTGAATGGAGAAGTTGTAGGGATATTATGTGCTGGAAATTGTAATGATGATAATACACCATGCAACACAGAATGGCCATTAAGTTTATGTGTATTCTTATCCTCAAAAGTAATTTTAGAGTTATTAGAAACGAACTGATTTCAGTAAACAGTAAAAATGGAAAAGATAACGATAAATACAGACGATGGTATAAGTGTAGAAGCTGGTGCACCGGTTATTGTGTCAGCAAGCCGTGCTACAGATATACCTGCCTTTTATGCAGACTGGTTCCAGGAAAGGCTGCATAAAGGATACTCAGTTTGGAAAAACCCTTTCAATGGGGTAAAATCTTATGTGGCATACGATAAGACAAGGCTTATTGTATTCTGGTCAAAGAATCCAACTCCACTTCTTAAGACAGGAGGTTTATTGGACTATTTAGATAATAGAGGCATAAATAGCTATATCCAGTTTACATTGAATGACTATTATGAAGAGAAACTGGAGATGGGTGTACCATCATTAAGTAATAGAATGGATACATTCAAGAGGTTGGTTGATAGATTAGGATATGGAAAAGTAATATGGAGATTTGACCCATTGATATTAGCCAAAGGTTTGATAGTAGATGATCTCTTGGAGAAGATTTACAATATAGGAGTCAAATTGAACGGATATACAGAGAAACTTGTCTTCAGTTTTGCTGATATTTCGTCATATAAGAAGGTACAGAACAATCTCTATAATAACAATATTCAGTATAGAGAGTTTTCACAGGAAGATATGATAGAGTTTGCTACTGGGCTCGTGGATATGAACAAGGAATGGAAACTCGAGCTGGCTACGTGTGCAGAAAAGATAGACCTGGATATGTTTGGTATCAAGCATAACAAGTGTATAGATGATGAATTGATGATAAAGTATTTCTCTGATGACATGCTGCTGATGAACCATATAGGTGTAGAAGTTACGAAGGATATATTCGGAGAGATTAGTGTTGAATATAAGAAAAACAAGAAAGATAAAGGTCAAAGGAAAGTCTGCGGATGTATAGATAGCAAGGATATAGGAGAGTACAATACATGTCCGCATCTTTGTGAATATTGTTACGCAAATTCGAGCAAGGAGATTGCTAAACAGAATTATGTGAAACATAGAGAAAATCCGCATAATGAAAATATAACCGGTAGATAAAGGAATGAGAGAATACTATGAACATATAAAAGCGAAAGCATCTTTTTCTATGCAAGATGTAATAGAAACATGTAGAAGTTTAACGCCTTCAGATTATAAGACAAGACCATATAGATATCCAGATCTTCATAATGGTGTTGCTTTATTAGACAATGAAGATGCTTTAAACTGTTATATTGCTGCCTATGGGGAAATGCATATGATAAAATGCAGATCAGCTTTACAGAACTTTCCTTTTGATAATATATCAGGCAGTATTGAAATTGTTGATTGGGGATGTGGGCAAGGTATTGGTTCAATGTGTGTTGTTGACTGCTTTAAAGAACATGATTTACTACAATGGTTAAAACAAATAACACTTATAGAACCATCAAAATTTGCATTGGAAAGGGCAGAAATAAATCTTACAATTGCAACTAATGGTGCTGTATGTATACAGCCAATACAAAGTTATTTACCTGGAGCAGGAAAAGAAAATGAAATTCATGAATTAGGTTACAGATATAAAAATGTTATTCATATATTTTCTAATATACTAGATATTGATAGTATTGATTTAGGTAAACTGGCAAATATTGTAAGTGATAAAAGCAGAAATAATATTATTCTATGCATCGGGCCTAAAAATAGTAATGCATATAAGATTGAACAGTTCTGTAGTATCTTTGGTGAACAGGATTATTTTTCTAATGTAGACGATTCCCAATATGGAAAAACATCAGACACATTTTATACGTTTACATGTAAAACCAAATGTTTTGTTTACAATGGAAATCCTTTAAATGTAAATAATATTGAAAATATTATGGTACCGGATTTTACAGACAGTAAAAATACGGTATATAATGAATATGATCCACGTCTTGCAGTTCAGAATGGTATTATATCTGAAGAATTACGCTTAATATACTTGTATTTATTAAATCAGATTTCGCCCAATGACATTATTCTCATAAAACAAAAAATATATGGAAAGAAAGCTGACTTGGTATTGATATGTGAGAAGAAAGGGATATTGATAATAAACATCTGCAATAGATTTTTAACAAAATCAGATGTGTTTGATGACGTTAACGAAGAGAATGAACACGAAGAGAATGATATTAATCCAATTGAGGACGAAAATAATATATTTATAAAAGACATCGTAGAAACACGTCTTGAGTTTTTCAGACAAAATGAATTATTATTCAAAAAAACAGAAGAGGATAAGAAGAATTATTCATTGGTAAAAACTGCTATTTTTTTTACAGAAAATACGACTGAGGAGATAAAAGAAATATTTGAAAAAGAAGATACTAAATATATTTCTTTGTTAGGTAAGGATGTCATAAATAATAAAACAAGAATGATGTCTGCATTAAATTGGTTGAATTTAAATCAAGAGCGTGAGTCTTTCGATAAGCAGTTGTTTTATAGTCTATTAAAAGAATTAACACCCAAATGGCATTCTTACAGACAAGGTAAATCTATAAATTTAACTACGATACAAAGGAATCTTTCACAAAGTATAGCTAAAAGGAAACAAAAAATTAGCGGTGTTGCAGGGGCTGGTAAAACACAAGTTCTTGCAACTAGGGCTGTAAACGCCCAAATTAGAACTGGTGGTAATATACTTATTTTGACATACAATAAAACTTTATCCAACTATTTACGATATCGCATCAATGATGTAAGAGCTGATTTCTATTGGAACAAGCTACATATTAGTCACTATCACCATTTTTTTAAGGAACAGGCTCAAACTATTGGGAAACATGTATATTTTAATTCGTTTGATGATACAACTTTTTTTGATAATAAAGAAAATGATATAGAGCATTTTGATGCCATATTTATAGATGAAGTTCAAAGTTATAAAAGTGAGTGGCTTCAAATTCTTTATAATAAATTCCTGAAGGAAAATGGTGAGTTTGTGGTTTTTGGAGATCCTAAACAGAATATATATAATAGAGATACTGATTCAAATGGAGATATTCGTATAGGAGTTATTGGAGGAGAATGGAATCGGCAATTAAGTAAATGCCACAGATTTGCAAACAATCAATTGACAAGTTTAGCCAAGAAATTTCAAAATGATTTTGGTTTTATAAATGCTGACAATTTTGAAAAAGCAGAATTGCTCCAAGATGGTATGTTTACTTGTTTAAAGTACATGTATAACAATTCAGACATAAATATAAATAAGCTGACACAAATTATATCTAGTATATTAAGAATTGAAGGCTTTGATGTCAATGAGACTGTAATTTTAGGCCAAAATTCTATTATCCTAAAAGACATAGAATACAACTATCGGAAAACAACAGATGAGCCAACCATAACAACATTTATACCAATAGATGAAAAAAATAAATTAAAGGATGACTCTGTAAAGAAGTTGAAATTTACTATGATGGATAGAGGATTAAAATTCTCAACAATTCATAGTTTCCAGGGATGGGACGCAGCAAATGTAATTATATTATTACAACCTGAAGGTGATGGTAACGGTTATACAATAAATAGCTCACTAAATAAACCAGAAGTAATATATACGGCAATAACGAGATCAAAGCAAAATATAGTAATTATAAATAATGGAAATACGTTATATCATAATTTCTTTAAAAGGAATATGATTAATGAGGACTACACAAATAAATAGAAAAATAATGGATAATATATATGGAAACCAGTGTGGAAGCGACAATGCTTTCACCAGAAAAGCAAGGCTTCTCCAGTCTATGTACAGAGTGGAGATAGGCGAAGAGGAAGGATTTGGACCTACAAGAGCCTCCAAGCGAAAGTATGGAAACATGATAAGTGGTGGTGAGGTGTCCGGAAAGAACTTCCTGATGAAGGAGACTTTCGAGTATGCCAAGGAAAGAGTGGGCAACAAAAGGGAAAA
>OLVO01000630.1_pt1 | contig 40287 bp, 28 predicted proteins | sample 1672571 | NCBI WGS metagenome assembly OLVO01 (sample SAMEA3136700, study PRJEB25190) | human gut metagenome | biome: human gut; feature: human-associated habitat; material: faeces | place: Austria | collected 2013
AATGCAGTAATTGAGGCATTTCGTGCAGGGAAAACCGTTGATAAGATATTTGTTTTAGAAGGCTGCAAGGATGGCCCTATTCAAACCGTTTTGCGTGAAGCGAAAAAGCAGAGTACCGTTGTCAATTTCGTCAAGAAAGAACGCTTGGATCAATTATCAGAGACAGGTAAGCATCAAGGAGTTATTGCACATTTGGCGGCTTATGAGTATAGCACAGTAGAAGAAATTATGGATCGTGCGGCACAGAAGGGGGAAGCACCGTTCGTTATTTTATTGGATGGAATAGAAGACCCACACAATTTGGGGTCTATTATTCGTACTGCTAACCAGGCAGGTGCACATGGTGTCATCATTCCTAAGCGACGAGCTGTTGGTTTAACTGCCACTGTGGCAAAGGCATCTGCAGGAGCGATTCATTATACTCCGGTTGCAAAGGTAACGAATCTGGTCAAAACCATGGAAGAACTCAAGAAACAGGGGATGTGGTTTGTTTGTGGAGATATGTCAGGAGAGACGATGTATTCGCTTGATCTGACCGGACCGATCGGTGTTGTGATCGGTAACGAAGGCGATGGTGTCAGCAGATTAGTGAAAGAAAACTGCGACTTTACGGCATCCATTCCGATGCAGGGTGATATTGATTCATTAAACGCTTCGGTAGCGATGGGAATTTTATCATATGAAATCGTGCGCCAGCGGATCACAAAGGGCATAAAATAAGCGCGTTATAGCCAGAGGTACATTAATGGCATAAAGTAAGCGCGTTATAGCCAGAGGAACGCTAAGAATATAGAAGTAAGTGTGTTATAGCCAGGGGCATGTTAAGGTATAAAGTAGGCACATTTGCAGAAGCAAATCGTATTGGGTGAATGTGAGGTAAGTACGGGGTGTAGTATGAGAGAGTATGAACAGCAGACAATAGAGGAAGTGGTTGCCAGTGCAAAACATGGTAATGATGAGGCTATGGAGTATGTATTGGCTAAATATAAAGGACTCGTTAGAGGGCTTTCGCGAACATTGTTTTTATTGGATGGCGATGAGGACGATTTAATACAGGAAGGGATGATTGGCCTGTACAAGGCAGTCGTAAGCTATGATGAATGTAGAGGCGCTGCATTTGAGACATTTGCCAGTCATTGCATTAATCGGCAGATGTATTCTGCAGTCAAAAAGTCCAATCGTAAAAAAAACGGGCCTCTTAATACTTATATTTCAATTGATTCAGCCAGTGATAGCGATAATGAACAGGGACTGGACAGCGTCAAGCTGTTGGATCGTGTGTCGGCAGGTCTGCATCAAAATCCAGAGGACATTATTATTGACAGAGAAGAAGCCGGTGATATAGAGGAACGCTTATTTAGTGTTTTGAGTGGAATGGAACGAGAAGTTCTATCGTTGTTTTTGCGTGGTATGACTTATCAGGAGATTGCCAGATATATGCAAAAGCAACCGAAAGCAATAGACAACGCATTGCAGCGAATCAAGACTAAATTGCGGACGATACTAAGGTGATGACGCCTTCTTCTCATCCAAAAGCTGCATGAAATACTGCAATAGGGCTGCTGAAGATAAAAGAGAAGGAAATTAATCTGCTTTGCTCTTTAAGGTGAAAATAAGCTTTTCACTTCAGTGTTCGGGGACATGATAGAAAACGTATAAACGGGGCTTATAAAACAGAGAAAATGAAAAACAGAGAAAATGAAAAATTTGCTTGCAAATTTAGAGGCGCTATTATATAATATGGATTGTTGAGTGCTGCTATGGCTCAGTCGGTAGAGCGTCGCCTTGGTAAGGCGGAGGTCACGGGTTCAATTCCCGTTAGCAGCTCTGTTGAGGAAGTGAGGATTTCTGTGAAATTCTCACTTTTTTTACAATATAGGAAAATGCTCGTAACCTAGAGGGAAGCCACCAAGAATTGCGTTAGCAATTCTTGCAGAGCAAAACGCTGGTTTTGCTCTTTTTAGGATAGAAAGGACGGGGAATATGGCAAAAGCACTTATTTTTTTAGCAGAAGGATATGAAGAAGTTGAAATGTTGACGGTAGTAGATATGGTTCGCCGTGCAAAGATTGATATTGACATGGTGGCGATCGGGGATCAGAGAGTGGTAAAGAGCTCACATGGAGTATGCATCACCGCCGACAGATTATTAGATGAGGCAGATTTCGCAGAGGCACAGATGCTGATTTTGCCGGGTGGTATTCCGGGAACACCGAATTTACGTGCCTGCGATACACTGTGCCAGCAATTGCAGCAATTTGCAAAAGAAGAAAAATGGGTTGCAGCGGTGTGTGCAGCACCTACTGTGCTTGGTGAGCTGGGGATTTTGAAAGATCATCAGGCAACTTGTTATCCAAGTTTTGCAGATCAGTTGATCTGCGGTCAGTATGTTAAGAAGCCGGTTGTTCGTGATGGCAAGGTTATCACAAGTCGCGGAATGGGAACGTGTATTGAGTTTGCAGCAGAAATCATTACGGCGTTAAAAGATGCGGAAACAGCAGAGCATGTTAAAACTGCTATCATCTACAACGATCAATATGAGGATTAATCCTTATGAAAGAATACTAAGCCGAGGTTGCATTGTGTAATACACAATACAAAGAATGAGAGATAGTCTCGGTAGAAGAACAAAAAAGACTGCCTTAGAAATTACAGAAAATCCTGTGATTTCTAAGGCAGTTTTATGTTATTTCATGCTTTCGCTCCAAGCCCTCGCATCCAGACGTTCCTCGTAGGCATCTGCTGCGGCATCGTACTCTTCTTCATCATTAATATCTTCTAATTCAAAATCATCATTTCCTAAATCTTTGATGCGGAACACATAATATTCTGTAATGTTTTCCACAAAACCCGGAATCAGAGCAGCATAGAGCCGGCCGTCCACCTCGTAGATTTCATCCACGTAAAAGTCTTTATCAATCCCATCCTCATCGGTTAACGTAACCATAGTTTCTTCAAATTCGTATTCTGTATTTTTTGCCATAATTATCTCCGTTTCTGTATAAAATATTGTTTTAGTTCAAGTGACGGCAACAATATATCTGTGTTATTTGCAAAGGTATTTTCAGTATTCATTTGAAATACCCTCTGAACAGGTCATTGCCGAAATAATAGCATATATTATAATGTGAAAGTGCCACAGATGCAAGTTTACCTTGACAAAAAGGCTTTTAGACCTTATATTGTACGAAGAGACTAAATCGTAAAATGTAGAGTTCTGTAACAAAAATACACAAATTTTAAGCGCCAGAGCCTAGTTTTGTGCACAAAAGTATAAATTTGCACGAATCAGGCTGACGAGGAAAGAGATTATCGAAATTTCGGCGGATGTCTCTTCGCACGCTCCAGTGCGTTATGTATTGGCAAATATGCAGGTGACTGCAAAACAAATTCAATACAGTGGAGATTACAGATCCTTCGTTTGCGATGATTGTTCTTAGAAGGCAATCGACGCAGAACCGCATGGGCACAGGATGAAGTCTGCAAATGCACCGGTGATGCTGCAGATAACAGTGAAGAGTGTGGAAATGCACCGATAATGCTGCAGGATATTGTTTGCAGTGCGGGAGGCGTCGCAGTAACAGGTGGAATCTGCCGATTTGGCAGTAGAACGGAGGAAATTATGTGCGGAATTGTTGGTTATAATGGAGCACGTCCGGTGACGGACTTTTTGTTGGATGCTCTCGAATTGTTGGAATATCGTGGTTACGATAGTGCCGGTCTTGCAACGATCAATGCTGAGACAGGACGGACGAAGTTGCGTAAATGTGCCGGTCGCGTTGCTGATCTGCGCAAAGTATGTGAGAATGACAAGAAGCAGGCTACTTGCGGAATTGGTCATACACGCTGGGCAACACATGGTGGTGTCAGTGACGAGAATGCGCACCCACATCGTCAGGGTAATGTGCTTTTAGTTCATAATGGAATTGTTGAAAATTACGAAGAGCTTCGTGATCATTTTATGTTGAGCAAAGATCTGAAGTCGGAGACGGACACAGAAGTGGTTGCCGGTGTTTTGAACCGTTACTACGATGGAGATCCGCATAAAGCAATTGCACAAACGGTAAAGCATTTAAAGGGAACATTTGCATTAGTTATTATTTTTGATGATATACCGGATGTGATCTATGCAATCCGTAACGTCAGTCCGATCGTGGCTGCACGTACCGAGGACGGCACAATGTTAGCATCTGATGTTGCAGCACTTGGCTCTCATGCTACGGAATATATGGTTGTGCCGGAGTATCAGATCGTTGAGCTGCACAAAGACGATATTAAAGTGTTTGACCTGAAGGGCAAAGAGCAGAAGACAGAGTTTTTGGAGATTGATTGGGATACCAGCCGTGATGGTAAAGGTAAATACCCATTTTATATGGAAAAGGAAATTATGGAGCAGCCGGAGGCATTGCAGGCAACATTAGACCATCGTATTGTTGACGGACATATTGACTTGTCCTTTGATGGTGTGCCGGATGATGTTTTGCAGAATTGTGAGCGAATTTGTGTTGTTGCTTGTGGCACAGCTATGCATGCCGGATTGATCGCCAAAGCGATCGTTCAGTCAAAATTACAAATGCTGATGGATGTAGAGTATGCATCTGAGTTTATGTACTCCAATCCGGTCATTGATGAGAAAACACTGGTATTAGCAATTTCACAGTCCGGTGAGACGATCGATACTTTGGAAGCACTGAAGTATGCGCGCAAAAAAGGTGCCAAGAGTGTTGCGGTTATTAATGTTAAGGGTTCCTCTATCGCCAGAGAGAGTGATTATGTCATGTATACGGTAGCCGGTCCGGAAATCGCGGTTGCAAGTACGAAAGCATATACGACACAGGTAGAAACATTAATGCTCTTAATTGGGCGCATGGCAAAGGTAAGAGGTATTTTCGATGATGCAGCGGAGAAAGAGTATGTTGACAATATGCTTCAGATTCCTGCCAAGTTAAAGGAAGTATTGAATAAGAAACACCACATCCATAAAATTGCCAGAAAGCTGTTAGAGGCAAAAGATGCATTTATGCTTGGCCGTGGATTGGATTATTCTATCTTGCTGGAGGGAGCTTTAAAATTAAAGGAAATTTCCTATATTCATACAGAGGCATATGCGTCTGGTGAATTGAAACATGGTACGATCGCTCTGATCACAGAAGATACACCGGTCGTTGCTGTTGTCACACAGGAAAAGCTAAAAGATAAAGAATTATCTAACATTCGTGAAGTGCAGTCTCGTGGTGCAAGTGTTGTATTGTTTGTACGCGAAAGTATTTCAATGGCAGATGCAGAATATGCAGATGTATTATTATTACCGGATATGGCGGATGAGTTTATGGTATTCCCGGCAGCAGCGGCATTGCAGTTGCTGGCATATTACGTATCGATGGATCGTGGATTGGATGTTGATAAACCAAGAAACTTAGCAAAAGTAGTTACCGTAGAGTGATCCGGTAAAAATGAAATTATGAAAGCAATATTGTATATTGCCGGTCATGACTAAGAAAAATGTGTATTTATGGAGGCGAAAGAATGAAATTTCAGGCAGATAAGAAGCATGTTAGTGTAACGGGTAGAACTATTTATCGAGAGGGTATTCGTTATCTGGGATATTCTGCGACATCTATTTCTTTCAAATTCGTAGGAACAAAAGCAACCGCAGAGATTGTCAGTGACGCATCAAAGCATACTGAGAAGGAGTGGGCTTGGATCGCTATTTATTATGGACAGGATAGAGATCCTGCTAAGCGTCTGCGCTTAGAGCAGGACAGGCAGACAATCGTGCTGTTTGAAACGCAACAAACTACGGAAAAGCAGATTACTATCGTTAAATATTCTGAAGCAGAATATGCAGCGTGTGGTATTGTTTCCATAGAAATTACCGATGAAGTAAACCCGGGGGAAGAAATACTATTATCGCCGCCGGTACATAAGAAAAGACAGATCGAGTTTTTTGGCGATTCGATCACTTGCGGTTACGGCGTGGAAGGTGATGTGAGTGACGAAATATTTGATACCGCAGATGAAAATCCGACCAAATCGTATTCATTGCTTACCGCAGAATTGCTTGATGCAGAACCTAACCTGGTATCGTGGAACGGAAAAGGTGTTATCACGGCATATATAGGGGAAGAAGAGGATGCACAGATTGATGATTCCTGGCTGATGCCAATGTTATATGAATACACAGATGCAGGACTGGAACGAGATTATTTTGCCAATGAGCAGTCAGACTGGGAAACTTGGAATTTTGAGGAATATAAACCGCAGCTTGTTGTCATTTATTTAGGTACGAATGATGCGAGCTATACAAGAGATATTCCAGACAGACAGAAACAGTTTGAAGATGCTTATGTAAAATTGTTGCATCAGGTGCACGAGCATAATCCGAATGCAGCTATTATAACAACGATCGGAGCGATGGATCAAAGATTGAATACGACGATTGATGCTGCGACAGCATGTTTTGCCAAAGTTACGCCAGATTGTACGATTCGTTATGTACAGCTTCCATTGCAGGATGAGGTAGATGGCTTGGGAACTTATTGGCATCCGACGGAAAAGACGAACCGTAAGTGTGCCCGTTTAATTGCAGATGCTGCTAAGGAAATGCTGCAATGGTGATGATCTGAGGAACTTGAATCTAAGGGAAATGTTGAAGTGGTGAGACGAAGAACTTGAATTCGAGAGAAATGTTGCAATAGAGATATGAGAAACTTGAATCCAAGGGAAATGTTGTAATAGAAATAACTGAAACAGCTCAAATGGGGTGTCGTTATGCGACACCCCATTTTTCAAACAGTTTACCAACAAATTCAACGATCGGTGCCAGTAAAAGCACCATCAGGACAGTCATAACACCAACTTCACCACCCGTGAGAAATCCAAGTATCGTAGCAATCAGATCAATAGAAAGACGAACCGGCTTGAAACAATTTCGGCCGTTTTTTTGCCGTATTTTTTCGGTAACGGCAAAAGGTACGGCATCATAAGGTGCCATGCCGTGCCCGCTGTGCATATAGCAGGCTGCAGCAACCACAAAAAGCAGAAGCGCCGGGACCAGAATGCCAATGCGGGCTGCAAGTGGAAGATGTGCAGGCACATGGCATACGTTTGTCCAGACCCAGCCGAAGAAATCAGCCGAGTAGCCCACCACAACCATATTTCCGATCGTTCCGGTACCGATCAGCCGCCAATCAAGTAAGATGACCAAGATCAGAAGTGCCGTATTAAATAATAGTTGATAATTGCCAAAACTAAGTCCCAGTGTCCGGGCTATTCCATAATTCATTGCCGAGCAGGGATCTGTCCCCATTTCCGTCAGAACGAGCAGCGACACGCCGAGTCCCATCATGATCACAGAAATAAGCATTAGCGCAAAGGTTTTCCACCAATGTTTATCTAGTACCGGCATTTGAAAAGTTGTGGTAATAGTCTCTTTTTCATTCATAGTAATTTTGCATTCCTTTCTCTGCCCACGGGTTTAGAGGTATTTCATACTATGTTATGGGCAAAATGCTTCTGCCGTTTTCATCGGAAAAATATTTTTGACTTTTTCGCAGACAAAATGTTTCTTTCGTTCCCGCAGGTAAATATAGACCTTTTGCCCCATGTATCCTATAATAGGGTTATTAGAACAGCCAACGAAAATCATAACATATTACAGAACCAGCGTCAAAAATCAGCATCATTGTTGGAAGATGCTATGGTGATTGACAGAGTTGGAAACTTTCATGATATGTTTGGATTGTAAATGAAGGAGAATGATCATGCAGAGATTAAAAACAATGTTAAATTCGATAGATCACAAGGGATACCCAGCATATAAAGGCCTTAAGGGCAGTTACGATTTCGGCGATTATCGGCTTGGTATTGACAAAGTGCAGGGTGATCCTTTTGCTTCGCCCTCTCGGATTTCTCTGGTGGTGCCGCAGAGCACACATGCGATCCCAAAAGAGTTTTACGAGCAAAAGCATCGCAGGATCGCAGTGGAAGATCATTTACTCCGCCTGGTTTGTAGGGAAAGCGAACCATTTAATTTTAAGGCAAAAGGATCCGGCAAAAGCGGCTTGATTGCAGTTAGCCGTCCGGGACAGGAAATCGTGGAGCGAAGTGCCTGTCATATCAATGCGAAAAATGGGGAGCTAACCGTTCGTATGTCAGTTGGTTTTCCGGCAAATGGGAGAAGTATCAATGCAAGAGAACTGGGCAAAATATTTTTTCGATTTATACCGGAGATCGTGCATCACGCCTGCTGTTATGCGAATATTGACGCCCAAAAGCTACAGAGAGCTGCAGACCTCGCAGACGATCAGCGTTACATCAGAGAGCAGATGGCGGAAGAAGGGTATATTGCTTTTATTGCCAATGGATCAGTGCTGCCGCGCGAGAATGGAGTATCCCAACGTCCAATGAAGAAGGCGGTGCCATTTGCCTCGCCGGAATCCATGGAGGTTACGTGGAACCTTCCGCATAAAGGCATGATCCAGGGTATGGGAATCAAAAAAGGTGTGACGCTTATCGTCGGAGGCGGTTATCATGGCAAATCCACACTTTTGCAGACGTTAGAAAGAGCAGTATATCCGCATATTGCCGGAGATGGTCGAGAGTACGTTGCCATGGAACAGAGTGCGGTTAAGATCCGTTCTGAGGACGGTAGGAGCATTTATCATAAAGATATTAGTCCGTTTATTCGCAATCTGCCGACCGGACGGGATACGACGGATTTTAGCAGCGAGGATGCCAGCGGTTCCACATCGCAGGCGGCCAATGTTGTAGAAGCTGTCGAGAATGGAGCAGGTGTATTGTTGATCGATGAAGACACCAGTGCGACTAATTTTATGATTCGAGATGAATTAATGGAAAAGGTTGTGGCAGCAGGAGAAGAGCCGATCATACCGTTTATTAAACGGGTAAAAGGGCTATATGAGCAGAAACAGGTTTCCACCATTTTAGTTGCAGGGAGATGTGGTGCTTTTTTTCATATTGCAGATACAATATTGCAAATGGAAAGTTATCGACCGAAAGAAATCACACAATTTGCAAAAGAGACAGCGAAAGCGTACCCGTTGAATGACACATCGATGGCAGCTGAATATCCGGACAGCGTAGAGCAGAAAATTTTCATTCCAAAGCAGTCGCTTGAAGTTGGCGGTCGTGAGCATAGACGAGCGGTCGGCAAATATAGCGGGGATGTTGCAAGTGCAAGGAGTGCCGGGAAATCTGATCGCGGTACGAAGATCAAGGTGATGGGAACGGATGGATTTGCGATCAACAAGACGAATGTAGATCTTCGTTATCTTGAGCAGATCATTGACAGTGAGCAGATGGCGGCAATTGCACGTTCTTTGGTAGTGATCCTGGAGCAGTATGCCGGACAAAAGATTCAGGTATCGCAGGCGGTGTCAGAACTCGTGGACGCACTGGAGCGAGATGGATTGAATGTGCTATCAAATGGCAATGGCAGTGATCTGGCTATGCCAAGACGAGCAGAGATAGCCGGATGCCTCAATCGATACCGTGGAATTATGAAGCGTTGATCAGGATATGTGTTATGACGAAAATGTGATGCATATAAGACGATGACGTGCAGTGAGCCTATATTGTCCTGCATAAGTCGTTGAAATGCAACAAGATAATATGTCAGATAAATGACAGTTTCGAATACGATATAGAAAAAATCATGTGATTCATCACAAATAATTCTAGTGAAAAAAAGTATGTCTCATGTTATAATTGCGGAGTAAAATACGTTTTTGCGTAAAATTACAATAAACCATAAAGGAGGAGAATTATTACAATGAAACAACGTTACACAAAAAGAATCGTTGCTTTTGCACTTGCACTTGCAATGGTACTTACAGGAGGAGCATTTTCTACTGTATTTAATACCGCCAGCGCGAGCGCAGCTTCTAAGAAAGCAACCCTGAAACTGAAGAAAAAAGTTTCAATTACAGCAGGCAAGAAAGTCACATTAAAGATCACAAAGAAAAATGTGAAGAAGATTAAGTCCCAGAAGTGGACAACCAGCAAGAAGAGCGTGGCTACCGTATCCAAGAAGGGTAAGGTTACCGCTAAGAAGGCTGGTAAGGCAACTATCAAGGTAAAGGTTAAATACATTGCAAAGGGATCTAAGAAAGTAAAGAAAAAGACTTTGAAATGTACTGTTACGGTTAAGAAGAAAGCAACACCTGCGTCTGCAAATGTTGCTACTAAGAAACCTGCAACAACACCTGCAACGACAACACCTGCAACGACAACACCTGCACCAACCTCTAAGGTTACTCCAACTCCGAATCCGGAGGCAGTAATCTATGGAAGACCATCCGGTAATGATGTTATCAAATATACGATTGATGACAAATCCAATATCGGTGATGAGAAGACGGTAACATTTACAGATGGTTCTACAGTAACATCCAAAGATAATGGAACAGTTCGTAAGGAACTTTCTTCTCAGGATTTAGCAGACTCTAAGATGGGTATGGGTGTAAACATCGGTAATACTTTGGAAGCGGTTCAGGGAATCTCTTCTAAGAAGAGCATGGCTGCTACTGATTATGCGACAGCAGATCCATCGTGGTTTGTATCTGCGTGGGGCAATGTTGAGATCACGCAGAAGTATTTAGATACATTACATTCTTACGGTATTAATACCGTACGTATTCCGATCGCTTGGACGAATGGTGATAACGATGATGGATCATATACGATCAATGCCAAGATGTTAGATGCTGTAGAGAAAGCAGTGATCTATGCTTTGAATAATGGTATGTATGTTATCATTAACGATCATTGGGACAACCAGTGGTGGGGCCAGTTCGGTGCTTGCAAGCGTGATGAGAATAATAAGAAAGTTGCCAACGAAGAAGTTCGTGCACAGGCTTGGGTTCGTTATGAGAAATATTGGACTCAGATCGCAGAGCGTTTTAACAAGTATTCCGATCATCTGATCTTTGAGGGAGCTAATGAGGAACTTGGAGATCGTTTGAACGATAGCATTTACTCTAATGGCTATGCTGTAACAGATGATCAGAAAGATGTTTCAATTGGCGGCAACTTAAAGACAGCTGATAAGTATAAGATGGTAAACAAGATCAACCAGAAATTTGTTGACATTATCCGCGCTACAGGCGGTAACAATGCAAACCGTCATCTGTTGATCCCTGGTTACAATACTGACTTTGAGAAGACAGCAGACGAAAAGTATATAATGCCGACAGATATTGCTGAGAATGGTAAGACAAAGCTTTTCGTATCTGTACATTACTACACTCCATGGGATTTTTGTGGTGATGGTGGTGCCGGTTCATATACGTATGAAGACCGCCAGAAAACAGTAGAGCTTTTTAAGAATCTTAAGAGATTTTCTGATGAAGGATATGCATTTATCATCGGTGAGTGTGGTGTCTGCAGTCCTCAGACAGTCACAGGTAGTGTAACTGCTTGGTTTAATGATACGTTCAAGGAAGCAGCTAAATATCATGCTGTGCCGGTGCTTTGGGAGACTGGTCAGTATTTTGATAGAGCTGCAGCAACTTTGAAATTTAAGGATGTTGCCGTATACTTTAATGAGATTAATGGTGCTAACGGCGACACAAGCATGACTAAGACAACAGGTAAATCTACAGATCTTTCTTTCATTAAGGAAGTTGGTGATAAGAAGTCTGTATGGAACTGGACCGGTGTTTGGTACAAGAACGGTGGTGACTATGCATATGGTGAGAACCGTTACAACGATAAAGCTGATAAGACTAACGGAGAAGATCCGGATGTAGCTAAGAAGATGATCCCATCTAGCACAGTATCTCCTACGATTGCGGGCGATACTACTACGATCACTTTTGATGGTGCCGGATTCCAGTCATTCCTCAACATTGATGTCAGCAAGTACAAGAAGCCGGCTATCGCAGTACAGTTCGCTCCTGAGACATTGGACAAGGCAAACTGGAAAGCAGATGACGAGGATAACGTTGGACATATCCAGTTGGGTGTATCTGACACAGCGACGTTCAAGGATGATGTAGATATTGACTATGCTGCTTTCGCAGATAAGCTCATCGTATTAGATGAAGCAGGATTAAACTTGACAAAGGATAGACATTATCTGTCATTGACATTTAGTGGACGTCCAACGATCACAGGCATCCAGATCTACGAGTTAGGCGAATAATTACCGCTTAATTATTGATTGATGGTAGTGCAAACAATGATTCGTAATTTGCAGTAATTGTTTTAAGATAAGTAATCAGAACAAGGACGACCTCCGCGAGGTATCTTATAGATACTCCGCGGAGGTTTTTTATGTTTATGGGGAGGCTTTTTATGTTTATGGGGAGGTTTTTTATGTTTATGCGGAGGTTTTTTATGTTTATACTGTGTAAATAAAAAGGACCATTGGTGCATTTGTATTTGCAAATGCGGTGTCAAAGCTTATGCTATGGAATAGGAAAATGCTGTTATGCAGTGTGATGTTATCAAGAATTGCTTTAGCAATTCATACAAAGCAAAGCGCTAGTAACAGTTAATGTAGAGGGGGAGAAACAAGCTGGAATCAGCGAAAGCGCCAAAGCAGTCAACCAAAGAGGCCAATAAGCAAGCTGAAATAGAAAAAGTCCCCAAAGCAGTCAACCAAAGAAGCCAAAAAGCAAGCTGAAATCAGCGAAAGCGCTAAAGCAGTCAACCAAAGAAGACCGATAGGCAAGCTGAAATAGAAAAAGTCCCCAAAGCAGTCAACCAAAGAAGCACGATAGGCAAGCTAGAATTAGCGAAAACGTCAAAGCAGTCAACCGAAAGAAGCCAATAGGCAAGCTGAAATCAGCGAAAGCCCCAAAGCAGTCAACCGAAAGAAACCAATAGGCAAGCTGAAATCAGCGAAAGCCCCAAAGCGGTCAACTGAAAGAAGCCAATAGGCAAGCTGAAATCAGCGAAAGCCCCAAAGCGGTCAACCGAAAGAAGCCAATAGGCAAGCCGGAATCAGCGAAAGCCTCAAAGCGGTCACCCGAAGAAGCCGATAAGCAAGCTAGAATTAGCGAAAACGCCAAAGCAGTCAACCGAAGAAGCCAATAGGCAAGCTGGAATCAGGGAAAGCATCACAGAAACCAATATAAGTAGTCTCAGTTATAGATAATGGTGGATTGATTTGACTAGAATTCAATATGATACCATTCGGAGACGAAGTTGAAATAAGCTGATCGAAATTCGATAAATTGCATCGCTGTCATACAAAAGGGAAGAAAATAAGTATGGCAACATGGATTTTTCACGATCAAATCATCTTGAACCGCGATTTCAAATATATTCGAGAGTATGGCATGGATGCGATGCTGGTACTTGGATGATAGTCCCAGTGAATTGAGCATTTGTTGAATATGCATTGTGCGAATTTCGCAAAGCGGCATATAACCTAAAAATTTTTTGATATGATTATTGTAGATGCAGCAATAATTTTGGATTGTCGATGGTTTGACAACGCCGTTTTTATAATTCTGTATCCCAAAAGAATACCATTCGTTTAGCGTTAGGGTGCTTTTGTCTAAATTGCTATTTGGGTTATTAGGATTACATTTTGCTCTGTTATAAAAAGCCTCACTTTCAAGTTTTTGAAAGGTATTATAACAAGATATAAATAAATTTATTCTTTCCGTTTTTTTGCCATAATGGAAATACGAAACAAGTATTCGTGGCAGGAAAGTTCTGAATAATGCATGCATGGCAGGTCTGTCGTATTGTGTATATTTACGGTAAAAATCATCGACATAGACAGGATTAAGAAATATATTTGTGTATATTTAACAAAATCGGCAATAGATTTTTTAAAAAACAGGTAAAAATGATTGATTTATTTACCGTATCGTGTTAAAATATGTTTTGTAATTTTTTATGTATATAAATGAAAGGCTATGGTGCGTTTTGACTGAAATATGAGTTTTTGTTTCATGACTCTTTAGCTCAAAACATACGTACAGCATTTCAGTTATGTACGATGACTCAATAATAAAAAGAGGAGGAGAAATAATGAGAAAACAGACAAAAAAAGTTTTGTCATGGGTTCTTGCCGGTGCAATGGCGTTAAGTCTTATTCCTAGCGTCGGCCTTGTTTCTGAAAAAGCAGATGCTGCGGTATCTACTGTGGACAAGGTTGTATTTGATAAGGCAGTAGAATCTAAGTTAGTAGGCGGAGATTCTGGAGAAGCTCGTTTGTTAGTATTTAACAACTGGGGCAAGTATGATCCAAATGCACTTGAAGGAATTAGCATGAAAGATGCATCTATTACTTTTAATGTTGAAGGTGTAGCTGATGTGTTGGCGAAGACAGGTGCTAAGTCTATTAAAGCATTCCTTGGATTGAATTCAAGTGATTGGTCAGTGAATACTCTTGGTAACACTGCACCTGCAGATGGAGTAACAGAAATTGAGAAAGATGGAACCTATACAGTAACATATACTGGTTCCTCAACAATTACACTTGGAAATCAGATGGGTGTAATGTTTGCTGACATCGACTCTGCTTTAGAGAAAGATGATGACAAGAATGTAACAGCAGGTTTGAAAGTTTCTGATACAAAGCTTCAGCTTAAAGCTCCTGCTTTAATGAAAGATGTTACATCTTTCGATAAAGCGGTAGAATCTAAGTTAGTAGGCGGAGATTCCGGAGAAGCTCGTTTGTTAGTATTTAACAACTGGGGCAAGTATGACCCGAGTGAGCTTGAAGGTATTGATGTAAAGAATGCATCTATTACTTTCAAGGTTGCAGGTGTTGCAGATGTATTGGCAAAGACAGGCGCTAAGTCTATTAAGGCATTCCTTGGATTGAATTCAAGCGACTGGTCTGTAAATACTCTTGGAAACACAGTTCCTGCAAACGGAGTAACAGAGATTGAGAAAGATGGAACATACACAGTAACATATACTGGTTCTTCAACAGTTAAGTTAGGAAACCAGATGGGGGTAATGTTCGCTGACATCGATTCTGCATTAGAGAAAGATGATGACAAGAATGTAACAGCTGGTTTAACAGTATCTGATGCATCTCTCAAAGTTGAGGTGGCAAAGGAAGTTAAGAGCGTTGCAAAATTCGATGGTGCTACAGAAAGCAAATTCGTAGGTGGCGACAGTGGAGAAGCAAGACTTCTTGTGTTCAACAACTGGGGCAAGTTTGATCCAAATACAATGGAGGGTCAGACACTTAGAGACATCTCTATTTCTTTCAAGGCAGCAGGCGTTGCAGATGTATTAGCAAAGACAGGCGCTAAGTCTATCAAGGCATTCATCGGTGTAAACTCAAGTGACTGGTCTGTAAATACATTAGGTAACACAGTACCATCAGCTGGTGTTGTTGAAATCGAAAAAGACGGAACATATACAGTATCTTATACTGCAGCAGGAGAAATTACTCTTGGAAATCAGTTAGGTGTAATGTTCGCTGACATCGATTCTGCATTAGAGAAAGATGATGACAAGAACGTAACAGCTGGTTTAACAATTTCTGATGTAACTATGAAGACAACAGAATTGAAATTCGCAGATGATACAGAAGGACCAGAAGTAACACCTACTCCAGAGCCAACAGACGCTCCTAAGGCTTATGATGAGGCTCTTTGGGCTACAAAGGGTATCCATGCTTACCTCTCATATCAGATGGATTCATGGGATTATCGTAATGGTTACAAGCCAAATGCTGTTGGAAAACAGGATACTTACGATTACATCAAGGCAAGCGGTGACGCTACAAAATTCAAGGCTACTGATGTATTACTTACAAGAGATGGTGAGTATACAGTAGCTATTAGCGGTATCGATTTGTCATCAGCTACGAAGTACAACTTGTTGTCTATCGCAACAGACCTTTCTGCTAAGACAGAAGAAAACCCAGATGGTGCATATGCAGATGTTAAGTTATCTGTTACATCTCTGAAGGTTGATGGTGCTGAAGTTGCTAAAGATCTGAGCCTTGTTCAGAAAGCAGATGAGTTGTATTACTACTATCCACTGATCAACAAGTGGAGTAGTGATGATAAGGGACCTTTGTTTGAAAAGACAGATGCTGAAGATTTGGCAATTCCAGAGAACAGCATTGAGATTACATTTAAGGTTACAGGACTTAAGGCTGCATTGAACGACCTTAAGGAAGGTACTTATAAAGATCCTGAGACAGGTGAGAATGTAAAGAACGATACTATCACAAAGGACGATATTGATGCGTCTGAGGGTGCTCTTCCTACACCGAGTGAACAGCCAACTGTTAAACCAAGTGAGAAGCCAAACGTAACACCGGCTCCTACAAACAGCCCGGCACCTACTAAGGCACCTACTAAGGCACCAAAGGCACCTAAGAAGGGTAATAAGGTTGAGAGCGGCAAGGTTGTTTACAAGGTAACAAAAGCAGCTACAGCTAAGAAAGCTGGTACATTAGCAATCGTTGGTCTTTCTAAGGCAGGCAAGAAGGCATCTAGCCTCTCTGCACCAGCTACAGCTAAGATCAATGGCTACAGCTACAAAGTAACAAGTATTGGCAAGAACGCATTCAAGGGCGCTAATGCTAAGACGATCTCTCTTGGTAAGAACATTAAGTCCATTCCTGCAGGAGCATTTGCTAATTGCAAGAAGTTATCTACTTTGAAGGTAAAAGCTAAATTAACAAAGGTTGCTAAGAAAGCATTCAAGGGATGCAAGAAGACAATCAAGGTTAAGGGCGCTTCTAAGAAAGTAACTAAGGCTAATGTTAAGAAGTTAAAGAAGAGCGGTTACAAGAAATTCAAATAATTAAAGAAATTAACACTAAATTTTGATAATTATTGAGTCATTTAAAATATGGTGAAAACCGGAAAACAGTCGTGTCGAAAGACACGGCTGTTTTTTTATTATCGGAAATACTTTATCGAAAATTGCTGTTGTGTGGAGTAATGCAATCAAGAATTGCTTTAGCAATTCTTGCAAAGCAAAGCGCCGGCTTTGCTTTTTGTTCCTTTATCGGAGATTGCTGTTGTGTGGAGTAATGTTATCAAGAATTGCTTTAGCAATTCTTGTAAAGCAAAGCGCTGGCTTTGCTTTTGTTGAGTGGTTTTAGTTCGTAGAAGTCTGTGCAGCAAGAGGATTCTCTATTTTTGTAGGTAAAACAAGCCTTTTTTTCAAAGGAAAAAGGGCTGGAAATTTTAAAGAAAATCTTGTATAATAGTACATGATTTGGGGGACATCAGCATTTAAGTATGATATCCTGACCAGAATGTTCAAGAACATGTCAATGTTTGACCAAAACATTGCAAAATGAAAAGGAGGAAAATATTCATGAGAAAACAGTCAAAGAGTTTACTCTCTATGATTCTCACAGCAGCTATGGTTGTTTCTTTAGGTGCTGGTGTGACTGGTGAGAAGTCTAAAGCTGCAGATGCAACTAAGATCGCACCAGAATTTACTGCATATCTTGTGCAGAATAACAGTAAGATTTTCAATGGAACAGACAGAGTTGTAAAGGACAGCACAGGTGCTGTTAAGCAGGTTGATGCTGCTTACAAACTTGCAGCAGGCGAGACAGAAGAGGTTAATGGTGGATTTGTAGCATCTACAGGAGCCATCTCTACGACAGGCACATATACAGTATCTGCAGTAGCAGAGGATGACGTAGATGATCTTTTGACAGAGGCATCTTATCTTGGAGTTGAGTTTGGTACTTTAGGTGCAAAGGATGTATCCGGCAAGAAGAATTATGTTGTACCTAGCACATATTCTATAAAGCCTAAGACAATCACAATCACTGGCGCTGACGGTAAAGTAAAGCAGACGCTTGATTGGTCTAAGGCAAGCGTTTATAACGATGGTAATAAAGCAACAGGAAAGCTTCGCGCTGGTATTGTTAATAACTACTGCAGCACATCCGCAAGTAAGGCAGATGAGTTCCAGAAAGCAAACCCATTTATGACAAATGCTAATGGTACATGGACAAACGCAGGTGACCCGGTTGAGGTTGTTGCAGGTGATACACTCGCAGTTACATTGGAAGTATCTGCTGAGGCTCCTGTAGTAACACCTACTCCAAAGCCAACTGTTGCTCCTACAAAGGCACCGGCATTGAAGACATATGATGCATACCTTGGATTCCAGACAGATAACTACATCTTCCGTGATCCATGGAACGCCAGCAATGGTCTTAAGAGCAAGGAAATTAAGTATAATTCTCAGGTATCACTTAGCACAGGTGATAAGATGAAAGGATTCAATGCTAAGATTGCTAATGCTACAATGAAAGCAAACGGAACAAACTATACAGTATCTATCTCCGGTGTAAACCTTAAGACAATCAAGGGTGTTGAGAAAGATGCTAAGACAGCTAAGGGCTTCAACATGCTCTATGTTACAACTCAGATTCCTTTGACACAGAAGGGTGTAACTGCTGTTAATGCTACATTAAAGATTGATGGCAAGGTTGTTAAGAGTGGTTTCTCACTTCCTAACAAGCCGGATGCTGATGAGTATTATCAGTTCATGGTAGCTGATGGATATTCAGAAGATGACGGAATCAAGAATGTAGCTTATCCTAAGGGAAAAGATGCAAATTCTGCAATGAGTAGTTTGACAACTCTTCCTACAAGCAGCATGGAGATTACATTCCAGCTCAAAGGTGCTAGCTTCGAAGCAGCTAAGACAATTGGCTACAAGAAGGGTGCTAAGTTCGAGTCTGGCAACTTCAAATATCAGGTAACAAAGGTTGCAACAGCTACAGGCTCTAAGAAGACAAAGGGTGTTGTAACAGTAGTTGGCTTGTCCAAGAAGGGTAAGAAAGCTTCTAAGCTTAGCGTAGGTACTAGTGTATCTAAGACTGTAAGCAAGGTTAAGGCTACTTACAAGATCAACAAGCTTGGCAAGAATGCATTCAAGGGTGCTAAGGCTAAGAAAGTTACTCTTGGTAAGACGATCAAGTCTATCCCGGCAGGTGCATTCAAGAACTGCAAGAAGCTTTCTAAACTTACATTGAAAGCTAAAGTTTCTGTAAAGAAGGGCGCATTCAAGGGCTGCAAGAAGACAATCAAAGTTACTGCTGCATCTAAGAAGGCAAAGAAAGCTCAGCTTAAGAAACTTAAAAAGAGTGGATACAAGAAATTCAAATAATTTTCGATAGAAAATTAGAAGGAATTGAGTCAAACAAATTCTTGAACACAAAACATTGGTTTTAAGGGAGACCGTGATTCGATTGCAGATCGGATCACGGTCTTTTTATGGAATTGGAAAATGCTGTTATGCAGCGTGACATCACCAAGAATTGCTTTAGTAATTCTTGCATAGCAAAGTGCTGGCTTTACTCTTTTTTTATGTCATGAGCGAACTTCTCACCGAAATTAGCACAAAATATCAAAATAATGTTATAAATTGCCCTAATAATTGTAGACGAAACAAATATATGCAAGTATAATAGAACTATCAAGTCGCAAGATATGCGCAATCGGATGATCTTGTCTTACCGATATGACAAGCGGGGATAAAGTCATCAAAATTAGAGAAAAGGTATTTTGAAAGGAGACGAAACATGAAAGTAGCAGACGGATTTTGGTTAAGCAAACAGGGTTACAATGTGAACTACGCTTCTCAGGCATACAAGGTGGAGACAACAGAGAATTCCATCAAAGTATTAGCTACACCATATACGGTTTTGAATCGTGGTATGACATTGGGAGGACCAAACCTTGAGATCACATATTCTTCTACATCAGAGAACATCATCAAGGTACACATCGATCATTACAGAGGAGGATTGGACAACATTCCTCGTTATGAGTTGAACGAGGATACAGGATATACTCCTGAGATCACTCGCACAGAGGACAAGGTAACACTGAAGTCCGGCGATACTCGCGTAGAGATCAAGATTGCAGATGACTGGGAAGTACAGTATTACTACAAAGATAAGCATTTGACAGGCGGTGCATGGAGATCTACATCCATCATCAACGAGAGCCAGTACACAGCAAACGCTCGTATGAACACACAGGAAGACGATCAGTTCTTCAACTATCCACAGGATCCTCACACAACATATTTGCGTGAGCAGTTAAAGACAGATATCGGTGAGTGTATTTACGGTTTCGGTGAGAAATTCACTCCATTCGTAAAGAATGGTCAGACAGTAGAGACATGGAACTGTGATGGTGGTACATGTTCCGATCAGAGTTACAAGACAGTGCCGTTCTATATCTCTTCTAAGAGCTATGGTGTATTGGTCAACAGCTCTGACAAGGTATCTTTCGAGGTAATGAGCGATACAGTTTCCAAGGTAACATTTACGGTGCCGGGTGAAGAGTTAGAGTACTTCATTATCGGTGGTGAGAACTTAGAGCATGTATTAGAGAACTATACAACATTGACAGGTAAGCCTGCATTGCCACCGGCATATTCCTTCGGTCTGTGGTTGTCTACTTCCTTTACAACGAGCTATGATGAGAAGACAGTAAACAGCTTTATCGATGGTATGGCAGAGCGCAAGATCCCATTGCAGGTATTCCACTTTGACTGTTTCTGGATGAAGGGTTACGAGTGGTGTAACTTTGAGTGGGATGATGAGATGTTCCCGGATCCTGAGGGAATGTTAAAGAGACTACACGACAAGGGCTTAGAGATCTGTGTATGGATCAACTCATACATTGCACAGCAGTCTAAGTTGTTTGATATTGGTAAAGAAAAAGGTTATTTCATCAAGAATCTGGACGGAAGCGTATTCCAGTGTGATATGTGGCAGCCTGGTATGGCAATTGTCGATTTCACAAACCCAGAGGCTTGTGCTTGGTTCAAGGGTCTTTTGAAGAAGCTGTTTGACATGGGTGTTAATAACATCAAGACAGACTTTGGTGAGAGAATCCCTACTAAGGTAAAATATTACGATGGATCTGATCCGATCAAGATGCACAACTACTACACATACCTTTACAACAAGTGTGTATTTGAAGCATTAGAGGACTATTATGGTAAGGACAAGGCTTGTCTCTTTGCTCGTAGTGCGACTGTTGGTGGACAGAAGTTCCCGGTACACTGGGGTGGTGACTGCTACGCAGAGTATTCTGCAATGTCAGAGACACTTCGTGGTGGACTTTCTCTCTGCTCATCCGGTTTCGGTTTCTTCTCCCATGATATGGGCGGATTCGAGGCTACAGCTCCTGCTGATGTATATAAGAGATGGTGTGCATTCGGTCTGTTGTCTACACACAGCCGTCTGCATGGATCTACTTCTTACCGTGTGCCTTGGGCTTATGACAAGGATGGCGATACAGAGGCATGTGATGTACTTCGTCACTACACTGTATTAAAGGGTAAGATGATGCCTTATCTTTGGGCACAGGCTAACAAGACTCATCAGGTCGGTGTTCCAATGATGCGTTCTATGATCATCGCATTCTCTGACGATACTGCTTGTAAGTATCTGGATCAGCAGTACATGCTCGGTGACAACTTGTGCATCGTTCCGGTTATGAACGAAGAAGGTATTGCAGAGTTCTATGTACCGGATTGTGGAACATGGACAGATATCCAGAGTGGTGAGACATACGAAGGTGGTAAGTATTACACAAGAAAATGTGATTATTTCCAGACACCGATCCTTGCTCGTCCAAACAGCATTGTTACTTATGGTAACTTTGATGCAGAGGGTGCAATGAATGTATTGTATGATTATCTGCAGGATGCAGAGGCAGTAGTTTATGGATTAGAAGATGGTAAGACTGCAACAGCAACTATTTACGACCAGGAATCCAACAAGCTTACTGATATCACAGCAACAAGATATGGTGATAAGGTTACTGTTTCTTACACTGCAACAGACAAGAGCTTTAAGATTACTGTAGCAGGCAAGACTGTTGAGGCAGCAGCAGGTACAACAAGTGTTGACATTACTCTGTAATAACAAAAGAGCATATTAAAGTGTTTCCCCTTAAGCGGACAGGGCAAATATCCCGGTCTCGCTTAAGGGGTTTTTATTTTGCCAAAGAATGGGAAGAGCCGGTCTGGCAGGTTGTGTGCCAAAGAATGGAAAGAGCCGGTCTGACAAGTTGTGTGCCAAAGAATGGAAAGAGCCGATCTGGCAAGTTGTGTGCCAAAGAATGGAAAGAGCCGGTCTGGCAAGTTGTGTGCCTAAGAATGGAAAGAGCCGGTTTGGCAAGCTGTTTGACAAAGAAATGAAACTACGGTATTCTGATATTTATATGAAACGGAGTTTCTCTCTGTGCATGGAGATAACGGGATTGCCTTGCTTTTTGGCTGTCTTGGCGCAGAGTGATGAATAGTGATTAAAGTGAGGATGAGTATAAAGTATGTTTGATGGAAATGGAGTGACAGGGGCAGTTTTAGCGGTAGGTTATTATGCGTTGTTTCTGGGCAGTGGAATGTATATTGGCAGAAAACTTTTGTGCAAAGAACGATATAGTATTGTGATGCAGTATCTGGTGGGAAGTGTCGCCGGTGTCTTGGCATTACAATGGTTTCCTTTGCTTTTTGCCTTTGTGTTTGATTTTTCGATGACAGCACATGTATTGGCTCTGCTATTACAGGTAGTTCTATGTGTGCTGGTTGGTTGGAGATGCCATTGTTCAGAATCTTCACTACAGCAGCATCCATATCGGAAGGTGAACGAATGGAAACGTTTGTTCCGGGAAAATCCGGTTTGGATCTTGATGGCAGTTACTTTTGCCTTTTTTTGCTATTGTCTGTATACACATACGATCGTAGGAAATGCTGATGGCAGTATGCACACGGGGCAGTCCACCTACGGCGATATGAATATGCATTTTAGCTTTATTACCAGTATTGCAAATCAGCAGACGTTTCCGCCGGAGTATTCTTTGCTGCCGGGGCATAAATTATCCTATCCGTTTCTGTGCGACAGTGTTAGTTCCAGTTTGTATCTGATGGGCGCAAGTCTACGACTGGCGTATGTTTTGCCGATGCTCGGAGCAATTTTGCAGGTGTTTATGGGATTTTACTGCTTGATCAAATATTGGCTTGGCAGATCAGCGACAGCGTTGATCGCTTGGATCCTATTCTTTTGGAATGGTGGACTAGGATTTGTGTATTTTGACAATGCAGAAAAGATACATAAAATCTTTGCGGAATTTTATATGACACCAACGAATTATTTGGATAAAAATCTGCGCTGGGTACAGGTTATGGTTGACATGCTGATCCCGCAGCGTGCGACATTATTTGGCTGGGCCATATTGTTTCCGCTGTTGGCGTTTTTGTTCCGGGCGATAGCGGAGCGCAAAAAGAAATTGTTTGTTATGGCGGGCGTGGCGGCTGGTGCGCTTCCAATGATCCATACACATTCGTTTTTGGCGTTGGGGATGATCTGTGCGGTATGGTTGCTATTGGATCTGACAGATAATAGTCTTTTTGTAACAGGAAAAGCTGCATATGGGTGGAAAGCAGCGTCAGCGAGCAGGGGATCCAGCCGTAGAAATGGCAAAGTGACATCTTCTGGTAGAAGAAATGGCATAGCGACAGCTTCTGGACGCAGAAATGGCAAAGTAACATCTTCTGGTCGAAGAAGTGCAAACGTGTCTGCGTCAACCGGAAATCGCAGGGGAAGCTCAAGTGCTGATGCAACGGTATCAGACAGCTGGATTCGATATGCTCTTTATATTGGACTGGCGTTCTTTAGCGTGATGCAGATGATCAACCGCTCGAATGAGTTTGCAGACAAACATGGATTAGCGATAATGATCATTGGGGTTGCACTGTTTGTCCTGTTTTTGGGATACAAGTTAGTGCGTTATCTGCAAAATAGATCGTGGAAACGTTTGGCATTTACGTGGGGCATTTTTTTGATCGTAGTATTGATATTTGCACTTCCACAGTTATTTATGTGGACATTTTCACAGGCCTCCGGCGATAATTTTGTGCGCAGTCATTTCAATTGGTCCAATAATGGTGATCAGTATATTGTATTTTATCTTAAAAACCTGGGACTGCCATTTGTGCTGCTTTTGCTGTCCTCCTTTGTGGTCAGTGCGAGAAACCTAAAGATAGGTGCGCCATATTTGTTGATTTGGTTTGTGGCTGAGCTTGCGGCTTTCCAACCGAATGACTATGATAACAATAAATTGTTGTTTGTTGGAGCGGTCTTTATATGCGGAATCGCGGCAGATGCGTTAGTTCAGATTTATGAACGGTACGGCGCTGTGTATTGGTGCAGTGCTATCGGAAAGGCTGGTGTAGTGCTTTTGGGTGCCTGCCTGTTATTTGTTAGTGCAATATCCGGCTTTTTGACGATGGGCCGGGAATGGGTATCTGATTATGAATTATATACCGCATCAGCGGTAAAAGCGTGTCGATATATTGAGGACGAAACTACGCCGTGGGATGTGATCTTGACATCAACGGCTCATAACAGTCCGGTCCCGGCGTTGACAGGACGCAGTATCGTGTGTGGTTCCTCTTCGTTTTTGTATTATCATGGTTTGAACTATCAGCAAAATGAACAGGACGTCGAAACGATGTATACGAGTCCGGCGAGTGCTAAGGAGTTGTTCCGGAAGTATGATGTCAATTATATTTATTTGAGCAATCAAGAGTATGGCACGTATAATGTTGACGTGAATGGATTGTATGAAGTGGCAGATGTAGTCTGGCAAAAAGATGATGTATCCGTATGGAAAGTGAAAGACGCGATATTTGAGTGACGAGTAGACGGTGATAAGGCAGGAGCTTTGCACGGTAAGTGACAGTTGGAAAGTGAAAAGCTGAGTAACGAGTAGACGGTGATAAGGCAGGAGCTTTGCACAGTAAGTGACAGTTGGAAAGTGAAAAGCCGAGTGACGAGTAGACGGTGATAAGGCAGGAGCTTTGTACGGTAAGTGACAGTTGGAAAGTGAAAAATCCAGAAGCAGATAACGGTAGGAAGGTGAAAGATGAGATTATTAAGAAACAAGTGGGATGTACTAAAATGCGGACGTATGAACTATTGGAAAGAAAGTGTCTTCGTTGTATTGCTGGCGGTAGTTGTGGTCGTGGGACTTGCTCTGCGTGTGACAGCTTCTCAGACAGATAAAGGAAAGTCCGCACAGAAAATAACGGCAAGTGGCGGGAAGCAGACCGGGGCTGTTAAAAATGTCGGGGACAAAAACAGCACGGGAGATATGCCGCAAACAGCAGGGAAATCTATCCAAACAGCAGGACAGAACAACGTGGTAAAACCGGAGGATGCAGTGTATACGTTTTTGCAGGGGCCGAAGTCTTGGGGTAAACGTTTGACTTGGTCCGGGAAATGGGCAGAGACGTATTATGACGGTGGCAAATTCGGTGCATTCGGTTGCGGATTTTGTTGTATGGCCAATATTTATTCGTCGCAGACCACTTATGAGGCTTCTCCGGTAGATATTTATAAGTATACCAAGCGGAACACGATTTACGGTGGTGGCGGTGCAGTCGCCTGGGAGTATATGGAGAGTGCTATGCAGGGTCTTGGCTTTGAGGTATCCCTACGGCGCAAACCGACATCGTATCGCAAATTTCAAAAGATGATCGCTTCCAATGACTCAGCGATTGTACTTGTCAGCAGTAACTCAGCTTGCTATTGGAAAAATACACCGGGGCATTATGTTACCATCTTTTTATATGACAAACAGAAAGATGCAGTATTTTTGGGAGATTCCGGTGATCCTAAGCACAATCGCCGGTGGGTTGCACTCAAAAAGATTTATCGCTCGCTGAAGACGGAGAGTGATTATCAGGTAATGACGGTGACAGGATATCAGGCATCCAAAGACTCGTGGAAACATAAGAAAGCGAGCGGGACTTGGATACGGCCGGAACAGAAGTAGAGAGCTGTTTTAGAATTTGTTCGTCAACGAGTGCGGTGTCATGGTTTGTGAGTATCTATGCAGTCTATGCAGTGGAATATCAAAAAGTGTGGACTTCTGCCGAGAAAACAGGTATAATGCTACAGGGATGAAACGTTGTCAGGCGTATAGCTGCGTGGACGAGTAATCGCACAAGAAGAAAATTCGCTGTCTTTTCGGTGGATACCAGAGCAGGCAGCAGTAGAAATCGGAGGAAATTATGGGATTATTACAGGAATGGAGAGAGTACGCATATGGCGTAGAATTGAACTCCAAAGAGGGAAAAGCAATTTGGGATAAGTATTTCGAGCAGGAAAAAGCCATTTATCAGCAGTTACTTGCGGCTCCGGAGAAAGTGGTATCCGGTACTGTTCAGGAATTAGCAGATAAATACGGCATGGAATTGAATTATATGGTAGGTTTCTTAGATGGAATCAATGAAAGCTTGAAAGAACCGAACCCAATCGAGGAAATGGAAGCTGACACGGTTGTAAAATTGCCGATTGATTTGGAAAGCTTATATTATCATATGGTAGAAGCGGGTGCTGATTGGTTATATGAACTGCCGGAGTGGGATGAGCTGTTGACACCGGAGCGACGTAAGGAGCTTTATCGTGAGCAGAAAAAGTCCGGTACAATTGTTAAGGAGCGCAAGGTTGGGCGTAATGAGCCATGTCCATGCGGATCCGGGAAGAAATACAAATATTGCTGTGGCCGTGCAAAATAATAGTTTGCCGGCAATGATCGCAATACGTAAGTATTGCAAACGGTAATATAGGATAAGACAAAGGGGCTGTCGCACTAAGCAATTAGTGCGCAGCCCCTTTTTAATTGATAGGATTAGGGTGTTGTGTAGCGTGATAAAAGCAAAACGCTGGTTTTGCTCTTCTTAGTAAAAGTAGTGTTCGAAAGAAGGAAGCACATCAAGGGTTTGAATGCTATTGTTAGATCGTGCCGGAAGCACATCAAAAGCTTGAAGGCTATCGCTAGATCGTGCCGGAAGTACATCAAAAGCTTGAAGGCTATCGCTAGATCGTGCCCGTGACAACTAATGTGCTAACACCGGGTGTTGTAACCCAAGCCCCCGTTTCCGGATCCTGCGTAAAGGTGGCAGCAGGTACCGTGATCTGACCAGCGGCAGTGGCAAACAAACCGGTTGTTTCGTTGTACGTATAATTAGTCGGCGCAGTCCATGCGGTTCCGTTGAAGGTTACGGTCAGACCGGATAAGATCGGATTGAACGTATCCGTGATCGTGGCACCTGTTGTGACGGCAGCAGGTGCACTTCCCATATTCTGGATCAGGAAAGTGTAAGTTAAAATGCCGTTTTCGGTAACAGGGACCGGGCTGACAGATTTGGTAATGTTAAGGATAGGCGTGCTTTCCGCAGCGATTGTTTCGGAGATCGTGATCGGTGTAATGCCGCCACCGGTAATTCTTGCGGTGTTTACAACATCAGAACCGGTTGCAAACGGCGCAAATTCATTTACGGCTGTTTCGTAAATAATCGTTGCATTGCCGTTTGCAGGAACGCTAATACCGGATACGGTCAGTGGCGGCCCGGCTTCAACTGTAGGAGCAGTCTGAAGCGTTCCATTGATATAATAATTTATGGTTCCCGGAATATAGGTAAGAGGTGTAACTGTACCGGTACCAAATGTGTAAGCACCAAGATCATCCGTTAAAGTAAGTCCGTTGAATGCTGTTGCACCGGAATTGACAATGCTGATAATATAGGTGACAGTGTCATTTTGTCCGTAAGTGGTTTTTACAGCGGTCTTGGTAGCAGATAAAACTTCCAAAATTTCACCAACTGCAACGTTGGAATTGGTCACAGCATTACCGTAGCGAAGCTGTGCCTGATTTGTAAAACGTGCCATAGTAACCTCCGTTCTGCCGCTTGTTGCAGCGGCATAATCGATAATTGTAAAAAGATGGTTTCATGTGTCTTACCTTACTGTATGAATAATCTTGCAAAATGTGCCAATCCCACGTATTATATAACTAAAACTTTTGCGCAGAAGAAGTATCATTATACAACGATAAAGCGGCAAGGCGATTACTATAGTTCTCTGTCGGCAGAAGCCGCTATATTGAGGCTGCAAAACACTTAGCATGCTTTGACATAATAAGCAATATGTGGTTGCGCGAGATAATGAGGTGTGGGAAGTTTCAGTAAATTATATGTCATAGAGAGGAGTGGTTGTATGTGTACTGCAATATCGTATAAAGCAAAGGATTTCTATTTTGGAAGAACATTAGATTATGAGAGTTCATATGGTGAAGAAGTGGTTATCACGCCGCGGCATTATCAGTTTTCGTATGCGCATATGGGAGAATGCACAACGCATTATGCCATGATAGGAATGGCACACGTCGCAGAGGAATATCCATTATATTATGAAGCAGTAAATGAAAAAGGTCTGGGAATGGCAGGATTGAATTTTGTTGGGAATGCCTGCTATGGAGAATATGAGGAAAATGCCAAAAATGTCGCGACATATGAGTTTATTCCGTGGGTATTGGGGGCTTGTGAGAGTGTGGAACAGGTGAGAGACTATCTGATCGGTCTTAATCTGATCGGGGAGACATTTGCCGGCAAATATCCCGCTTCTTCCCTGCATTGGCTTATTGCGGATGAAAAGCAGTCGATCACCGTGGAGATGGTGGAAGAAGGTCTGCGTATTTATGACAACCCGGTTGGGGTACTTACCAACAATCCGCCTTTTGACAAGCAGATGTTTTTGCTGAACAATTATATGCAATTATCACCAAAACAGCCTGAAAATTATTTGGCACCCGGCGTTCTTGGCACCTACAGCCGAGGAATGGGAGCACTCGGTCTGCCGGGAGATCTATCGTCGACATCCCGTTTTGTCAGAGCGGCATTTACAAAATTAAATGCGATCAGTGGTGAGACAGAGGAATCACAGGTGGGTCAATATTTTCACATAATGGAAACAATTTCGCAGCAAAAAGGATGCTGTGAGGTGAGGGATGGTGAATATGAGTATACCATCTATACGTCCTGCTGTAATGCATCTCAGGGAATCTTTTATTACACAACATACGAAAATCGTCAGATTACAGCAGTTCGTATGAGACCGGATATGTTAGAACGGGATCAACTGATTCGTTATCCGATGCAGCATCAGGAAAAGATTGCATATGAAAATTAAGCGGATCCAATTGTAGTATTTATTTGTGCAGGTTTACCAATTGACAGTCCTTTAGGTTGCTACGTATAATAAAGTAAATAGTGGCAGACTCTCAGGAGTACTGCGGAGTAAGATGTTTGACCGATGCAGAGGCAAGGATGCCTCATTATAAGATTCCAGGGAAAGGAGAGATGCGGTATGGCGATGGATTTAAATGTATATAATTATCTCATGACCGGATATAACACGAAGCCGGCAGCTTCGAAGTATGGTGCGCATAAGACATCAGAACTTCGTTCCATTGTGCGCGACATTGCGAAACGTACAAAGTCCTCACCAATCTATCTCGTAAAACTTTCTGATGATAAACAGGCATATGCCTTGAATGTGAAAGAGTCCTCCATTGCTTTGCATGATGCATTTGAGGATTTGATGACAGAAGATGACAGTTCAGTCTTTGGTGGACGGAAGGCAGTCTCTTCGCAGGCTGGGGATGTATCGGTGAATATTGATACGGAAGATTATGAGAAGCTGCCGTCACCGTTTTCGATGGAAGTGCACGGTTTAGCGAAGCAGCAGGTCAATGTGAGCAAAGAGTTTTATGATTCCAGCAGGAGCCTGGAAGAGGGATTGTACCGCTTTCGGATCCGAGTGAATGATGATTCCTATGATTTTCAATATAATATTAAGAAAGATGCCAGACACGGAGAGGTGATCGGTGGACTGGCGGATTTCATTACGAAAGCGAGAATAGGCATTCAGGCACAGCCGGTTTCGAGAGAAGCCGGTAAGATCGCAATGAGGATTTCAACGGATATGACAGGAAGCCCGGATGGGGAACCGATATTATCGTTTGAAGATCGACCTGACGGACAGCATTCCGAGGGAATTACTTCATACTATGGGTTAAATCGGATTGTTCAGAATCCGGAAAATGCATCATTTGAGATCAATGGTGTGGAGAAACATTCCATGTCCAATCAATTTAAGCTTGCGGGAAGTTTACAGATACAGATGAAACGCATTTCGGAACAACCGGCACAGATCACATACACACCGGATAGTGATAAGATTATCAATGGTGTGAGAAATGTTGTGGATCATTATAACCAGATGATTGACAGCTCTTGGAATTATGCAGAGAAGAGCGGACATACACCGAAACTTGTGCGTGAAATGCAAAGTGTGTTGATGCCGTTCCAGTCAGACTTGGAATCCTGTGGTCTGACCTTTAATGATCAGGGATATTTGGAAATGGATGAATATCTGGCAGAACAGTCGGCTATGGACGGTTCCTTTCAAGAATTGTTTGGAGCAAGATCCCGATTGAGCAGCAGAATGCTTGCAAAGATGAATTATGTTAAGCTGGATCCTATGGAATATGTTGACAAAACATTAGTGAGCTATCCTAATACGAGCAAGCCGGCAGTGGGATATGCCTATACAACATCCCTTTACAGCGGTATGCTGTTTAACTATTATTGCTAGTATGCGAGCTCATGGAGAAGTAGTGTGAAGAAAGCAGATTATATGATAGTAGGTATTGCGCTAATGCTTGCGTTGGTGAGTTTTGGCGTGTATCGGCTCTATTTTGCATCGACAGGCAGAGCAGCGATTGTGGAGATTACCGTTGATGGTAATGTATATAAGACACTTTCGCTGAAGGAAGATGCGACGGTGGATGTGCCGTCGGATGGGGGCCACACGAATACAGTGCAGATAAAAGATGGGAAAGTTTTCATGAAAAAGGCAGATTGTCCGGACAAGATCTGTGTACATCATAAAGGGATCCGGAGCAATGGAGAAACGATTATTTGTCTGCCGCATAAAGTAATAGTAACAATTCAATCTTCCAAAACAGGAGATCTGGATGGTGTTGCCCAATAGCACTTACAAGGACTTCGCAATTTTGCGAAGTCCTTTTTGTTTCTAACTCCAACTTCCCATACCGGAGGTTATTGTCAAACCACATATTACTTATTATGTCACAAAACTAAAAGCTATTTTGCAGCCAACAAAGTAAATTATCCTGTCATCAAAAAAACTATAGCAATTGCTGCAGAGCGCGGAGTTTTCGCGTGATTTCTTATTTTGTTAAGTCTCTGATGAATACATGCCCAGAGGATTGTCTGAGATGTTCCGGTTTAGCAAGGTATCATCAATTTTTGGACGGGACGCTTTCGCTACGATGATAAGGCGGTATGGGAAGTTTGATTTCTAAAATCTTTCTAAAGTTGAAGAACATTTGGTTGACAGTGAAAGAATGGGGTGTTATTATTTAACGCGCATAATAATTAACGATGTTAATGAATTGGAGGAGGCTGGAGCATATGACAAAGTATCATGAGAAAATGTTCCGCATTATGAATCAGTTTCGTAAGCTGAATATTAGCGATATGCTGCCTGGAATCAGCCGAATGGAGTATCTTACGATGCTGATTGCAATGAAAGCAGAAGATGATCGTCGGATTTCCGTGTCGGAATTGATCAAGAGAGCGTGCGTGAAGCCCTCGGCGATATCGCGGACGCTGCGGGGACTGGAGCAGAAAGGATATGTGGAACGTGTTGTGAATCCGGAGGATCGTCGCAACACCTATGTTGTCATGACAGAGGAGGGCATTGCGATAATGCAGCAGGCGGAAAAGATCATGAAGGATTTTTCGGATGCTGTTGGCAAACGGGTTGACCAAGAAGAAGGAGAACGTCTTCTTTGCTATCTGAATGATGTTTATATTGCAGCACAGGAAGAAATTTCCTGTAGAAAATGGAAGAACAGAAAGGAAAACGACGATGAGTAAAATATTTAAAAACATGATTCCGTATTGGAAGATCGTGATCGCAATCATTGGTCTGTTGGTTGTGCAGGCATGGTGCGACCTATCTCTTCCATCGTACACGTCGGACATTATCGATGTGGGAATCCAAAATCATGGCGTCGAGCATGTGATGCCGGAGAAGATTCAGGAAGAGGAATTTCAAACTGCGCAGTTTATTATGACGGATCAGGAAAAGCGCATTTGGAATGATATTTATGTGAAGAAAGGCGACACAAAGGTGTTGAAAAATTTGTCGCAGGACAGATTAGAGGAGTTAGACGAACAGCTTGCGCTGCCGCTGATTATGAATTATCAAATGAGTGCCATGGAGGAGAAAACCTTCGAAAAAATGGTGGCGAGCCAGATGGCATCCGGAAGCAAAAATAACGGCAGCCAGAGTGACGCAGCGAGTCAAGGCGGCAAAGATGCCGGCAGCCAGAATGGCAATAGCGCAAAAGTAGGACGATCATCAAAGAATCAGTCCGGACTTAGCGTAGATCAGATCGAGAAATTTATGGGTGTGAAACTGCATCGTTTCCGCCAAAAGAAAGAAGACTCTGATGGAAATTCCAAAATGGTACAATGTGTCGATGTGCGTCCGGTATTTATCGCTATGCAAAAAAACGGAATGCTCGACGAAAAGACGCTGTTTTCTACGAGAGACAGCATGAAAAACACGATCGACACAATGGGCAGTTCGTTGGTCAAGACAACAGGCATTGCCTATGCGATTGCCTGTGACAAAGCGGCAGGCGTCGATGTGGATAAAATACAAAAAACATACTTAGTATATGCCGGCCTGAAAATGGTTGGAATGGCATTGCTGATGGGAGTTGTTACCGTACTAGTTGGTTTCTTTGCCTCCAAAGTAGCTGCCGGAATTGGTATGACGCTGCGAGAAAATGTGTTCAAAAAAGTCGTTGGATTTTCCAATGCAGAAATGGATCGTTTCTCAACGGCTTCCCTTATTACGAGAAGTACGAATGATATTCAACAGATTCAAATGGTATCGGTAATGCTTCTTAGGATGGTTGCGTATGCGCCGATACTAGGCATTGGTGGTGTTCTGAAAGTGGTACAGACAGGTGCCGGAATGGGATGGATCATTGTTCTTGCGATCATCGTTATCATCGGCTATGTGCTGTTACTCATGTCGTCGGCCATGCCAAAATTTAAGTTGATGCAAAAATTAGTGGATCGAATCAATCTGGTCTCTCGAGAGATCCTTACAGGACTTTCCGTTATTCGCGCATTTGGTCGGGAGGACACAGAGGAAGAGCGTTTCGATGCAGCTAACAAAGATCTCACCAAAACGACGTTGTTTACGAATCGTGTGATGACGTTTATGATGCCGGGTATGATGATGATCATGAACGTTTTGACGGTTGGCATTGTTTGGTTTGGTGCCAAAAAGATTGATGCAGGAAGTATGCAGGTAGGAGCAATGACTGCTTTCATCACGTATGCGATGATGATCGTGATGTCATTCCTGATGCTGACAATGATGTCGATCATGCTGCCGCGTGCCGCTGTTGCAGCAGAGCGTATTGATGAGGTCATTCAGACAGAATCTTCAATTGTTGATATTGATGAGCCGGAAACACTTACAACGCATAACGGACGCATTGCTTTTGAACACGTATGTTTCCGTTATCCGGGCGCGACAGAGGATGTACTTCATGACATAGATTTTGTCGCAGAACCGGGCAAAACAACTGCAATTATCGGAAGCACCGGTTGTGGCAAATCGACATTAGTGAATCTGATCCCACGTTTGTATGACGTTACCGATGGAAAGATCACGTTGGATGGCAAAGATATCCGTCGAATCGCGATGTCGGATCTGCGTGAGGAGATTGGTTATGTGCCACAGAAAGGAATTTTATTTTCGGGAACCATTGCCTCCAATTTGCGCTTTGGTAAAGGTGATGCCACCGAGGAAGAAATCGAACGTGCAGCGGATATAGCGCAGGCAACAGAGTTTATTGATGTCAAGGAAGATCGCTATGACAGTGCGATCGCACAGGGCGGTTCGAATGTTTCCGGTGGACAAAAACAGAGATTGGCAATTGCAAGAGCAATCGCTAAGAATCCGAAGATCTGTATTTTTGATGATAGTTTTTCGGCATTGGATCTCAAGACGGATGCTGCGCTTCGAGGGGCACTTAGCGAGAATGTAACAGACAGTACCATAATTATTGTAGCACAGAGAATCAGTACGATTCTGCACGCAGAGCAGATTTTGGTATTGGATGAAGGACGAATTGTAGGAAAGGGAACACATGAAGAATTGCTGGAACACTGTGAGGTGTATCGACAGATTGCAGAATCTCAGTTGTCTGCCAGCGAACTTGGAATGGAAGAAAGCGAGGTGACAATGCATGAGTGAGAATCGAGAATTAACACAAAGACCACGGCGGAGAGGCCCGATGGGACGCGGTATGCAGCCGGGCGAAAAGCCAAAAGATCTGAAGAAATCCGTCAAAAAGTTGATGCAGTACATTGCAAAATATAAGATCGCTATTTTTGTTGTGATGCTCTTTGCAGCGTTTTCTACTATATTCAATGTGGCAGGTCCTAAAATACTTGGTAAAGCAACGACAGCACTTTCGGAAGGGCTGATGAAAAAGATCCAAGGCACCGGAAGCATAGATTTTCATAAAATCGGATTGATCCTGCTCATCGTGCTGGCACTGTATTTGGCAAGTGCATTGTTTAGTTTTGTGCAGGGATGGATCATGACCGGGATCACCCAGAAAGTCTGTTACAGACTGCGCCGGGAAATTTCCGAAAAGATTAACCGTATGCCAATGAAGTATTTTGAGAGTCGTACTTACGGCGAGGTGCTGTCGCGCATTACAAATGATGTGGATACACTTGGACAGGGATTAAATCAAAGTATTACAACGATCATTACGTCCGTTGCAACGCTGATAGGTGTGCTGGTCATGATGTTGAGCATTTCACCGTTGATGACATTGATCGCCTTGATCATACTGCCGATCTCGATGGGATTGATCGCATTGGTAACCAGAAAATCTCAAAAATATTTCCACGCACAGCAGGAATATCTGGGACATATTAATGGTCAGGTAGAAGAAGTATATGGTGGGCATTTGGTTGTCAAAGCATTTAACCACGAAAAAGAAACAATAGATGAATTTGAGCGTACAAACCGTATTTTATATAATTCGGCATGGAAATCACAGTTTTTGTCAGGTATGATGCAGCCGATCATGATGTTTGTCGGCAATCTGGGCTATGCGTGCGTTGCATTGACCGGTGGACTGCTTGCCATCAAAAACGTGATCACCATCGGTGATATTCAGGCATTTATCCAATATGTCAAGAACTTTACGCAGCCGATTCAGCAGATTGCACAGGTTATTAATATGGTGCAGTCGATGTCTGCGGCATCGGAACGTGTATTTGAATTTTTGGAGGAAGAAGAGGAGATACAGCTTGCAGAACATCCGGCAGATATTTCTAAAGTAACCGGTGAGGTTACCTTTGACCACGTAGGATTCGGGTATCAGCCGGAGCAGCCGATCATTCATGATTTTAGTGCACATGTAGAACCGGGACAGAAGATTGCGATCGTTGGTCCGACCGGAGCCGGTAAGACGACGATGGTGAAATTACTAATGCGATTTTATGATGTAGATCGGGGAAGTATACGGCTGAATGACCGAGATATCCGCGATTTCAATCGTCGTGATCTGCGAGATGCGTTCGGAATGGTGCTGCAGGATACATGGCTGTTTAAGGGTACGATCATGGAAAATATTCGCTATGGCCGTTTGGATGCTACGGATGAAGAGGTCATTGCAGCGGCAAAAGCGGCGCGGGCACATCACTTCATTCAGACACTGCCGGGCGGATATCAGATGGAGCTCAACGAAGATGCAAGCAATGTGTCACAAGGACAAAAGCAGCTTCTTACGATTGCACGCGCAATCTTGGCGGATAATAAGATCCTTATTTTGGATGAGGCAACCTCTTCGGTTGATACGCGTACGGAGATCGAGATCCAAAAGGCGATGGACAATCTGATGAAGGGGCGCACAAGTTTTGTGATCGCGCATCGTTTATCAACAATTCGCAATGCAGATCTTATCTTAGTGATGAAAGATGGCGATATTATTGAGCAGGGTGATCATGATACCTTGTTAGCGGCGAATGGTTTTTATGCAAATCTGTATAACTCACAGTTTGAAGAGGCAGTATAAAAGCACAGGAAGAGCCGGTATATGTGAGATGCGTGCCCGTGTGTAGGAAGACAGCGTCGGTATATGTGAGATGAGCATGCGTGTATATAGACAGAACAGGAGGATGCGAGGAGGAAAAATCCCGTATCCTCCCTAAATTTCTGAATTTATGTAGAATTTTTCTTGACGGACAACCTGTTCTGTGCTATAGTAGATGGGCGATGTAACAGTCTTTTTTTTATGCCCAAAATTCGGGCGCCAATAATTTAATGGAGGTGAAAGCCGTGAGAGTAAAGATTACTTTGGAATGCACAGAGTGCAAACAGCGTAATTACGATACGACGAAGGAGAAGAGAAATCATCCGGATCGTATGGAAACGAAGAAGTATTGCAGATTCTGTAGAAGACACACATTACACAAAGAGACGAAATAATCGTTTCCCGCGTGAATGGAAAGGAATGAGGTTGAACGATGGCAAATTCTGAGAATAAAGAAGAAGTAATGCAGGACGAACCAAAAAAGACCGCAAAGACCGCCACGGCTTCTAAGAAAAAGAGCCGTCTGCAAGGACTGAAAGCAGAGTTTCGCAGAATTATCTGGCCGGATAAGGAAACGATCACAAAAGAGACTACAGCAGTTGTAGTTAGTACGGTTATTTTGGGTATTATCATTGCCCTGCTTGATTTGCTGATCAAGACAGGCCTTGACAAGGTTTTTCAGATAGGATAAGGTGATTGACTATGGCAGATGCAGAAGCGCGTTGGTATGTGGCTCATACCTATTCAGGCTATGAGAACAAGGTAAAAATGGATATCGAGAAGACCATTGAAAATCGTGGTTTGCAGGATCAGATTTTGGAAGTTTCCGTTCCGATGCTCAATGTAGTAAAGGAAAAGGATGACGAAGAGAAGATTACTCAGCAGAAGATGTTCCCTGCATACGTCTTGATCAAGATGATTATGAACGATGACACATGGTACGTGGTACGCAATACACGTGGTGTGACAGGGTTCGTAGGACCGGGATCCAAGCCGGTACCATTAACAGATGAAGAGATGGCAAGCATGGGATTGAAGGTGGATGCACCGAATGCACCATTCAGCATTGGCGATTCTGTGATTGTTAAGTCTGGTGTCTGGGAAGATACCACCGGAATTGTTCGTCAGATCGATCATCAGAACCGTATGGTTACGATCAATATCGATATGTTCGGACGTGAAACACCGGTTGAAATCAGCTTTAACGATGTTGAGGTTTTATAATGATTTCGTTTTGAAGGGATGAAGAAGTCATTCCGAGCTGGACGCCATATAGATGTGGCATCCGCAATGTTAGATAGTAACCGCGTAAGCGGTATTTTCACAGGAGGTAAGAGACAATGGCTAAGAAAGTCGAAGGATATATTAAATTACAGATTCCTGCTGCAAAGGCAACACCAGCACCACCGGTTGGTCCTGCACTTGGTCAGCACGGAGTAAACATTGTAGCATTTACAAAGGAGTTTAATGCAAGAACAGCTGGACAGGAAGGTATGTTGATTCCTGTAGTTATCACTGTATATCAGGATAAGAGCTTCAGCTTTATCACAAAGACTCCTCCAGCAGCAGTGCTGATCAAGAAGGCATGTGGTATTGAGCATGCATCAGGTGAGCCAAACAAGAATAAAGTTGCTACAATCTCTAAAGCAAAAATTCAGGAGATTGCCGAGACAAAGATGCCGGATCTGAACGCAGCTTCTCTTGAGGCAGCAATGAGCATGATCGCAGGAACAGCTCGCAGCATGGGTGTTACTGTAGAGGAATAATTAAGTGAACGCCGGAATTATCGCATAAAAAAGATTGTTGTTGATTGAACGATGTGGGAGGCGACACAAGGGATGTGTCATGGACCCGCCGTTACTACCACTAGGAGGTTATATAATATGAAAAGAGGAAAGAAATACGTTGAGGCTGCTAAGAAGATTGACAGAGCTGCACAGTACGAAGTTGCTGATGCTGTAAAGTTGATCAAAGAGACAGCTGTTGCAAAGTTTGATGAGACTGTAGAAGCACATATCAGATTGGGTGTAGACGGACGTCACGCAGATCAGCAGATCCGTGGTGCTGTTGTACTTCCTCACGGAACAGGTAAGACTGTTCGCGTGCTGGTATTTGCTAAGGGTGACAAGGTAGATGAGGCTCTTGCAGCTGGCGCTGATTACGCTGGTGGCGAGGAGTTGATCCCTAAGATCCAGAACGATGGATGGTTCGAGTTTGATGTAGTTGTAGCTACACCGGACATGATGGGCGTTGTTGGTCGTTTGGGTCGTGTACTTGGACCTAAGGGTCTGATGCCAAACCCTAAGGCTGGAACTGTAACGATGGACGTGACTAAGGCTGTTCAGGATATCAAGGCTGGTAAGATTGAGTATCGTTTGGATAAAGCTAATATCGTACATGTACCGGTAGGAAAGGTTTCCTTCTCTGAGGAGCAGTTGGTAGAGAACGTCGAGACATTGATGGGTGCTATCACAAAGGCTAAACCGGCAGCAGCTAAGGGTCAGTATTATAGAAGCGTATCCTTGTCCGCAACAATGGGACCTGGAGTAAAGCTTAACACTGCTAAATACGTATAATTTTTAACGGATTGTAATACGGTTTTAACCAATAAAAAGGCACTGCATAAACGGAAGTTTATGCGGTGCCTTTTGTGCTATCACATGGAAGGAAAGAATCACATCCGCGGTAATGCCAATATGCAGCGATTAAAGAATCACATCCACGGTATTGCCAATGAGAGAATTGGATGCAGAGCCGGAAGTATTTGCGGTACCTGTAGTAATGCCGGCGAGATCTGCAGTGTGAACACTGCCCGCGATTTCTGCAATAGCCGCTACAGAGGAAGTATCGGCAGCATTACTGGTACTATCCTGTTTTGTGCTCGCTTTGGCTTTTTTAGGCGGGATCACGATCTGACTTGCATGTCTTTTTATCTTTTTTGCAATGGAAGACATTTCTGTCAGGTAATCACTGTCACTGCCAAATAATTGCTTGAACTTATAAGTTGCGGCCTGATTTACAGTGCCTTTCTTAACACTGAGTTTGCCGTTGGAACTGATCGAGATACCAACGCTTTCTAAAGCGTCTTTTTGTTCTCTGGTCAAGTGTTTCATCCGTGAGATAAGACGTTTTGCCTGGCCGGAAGTCGAGTTTCCTGCACTTTCCAGTAAATTATTATAAGTATCTGCAAATAGTTTTGTAAATTTATAATTGGTGGAATCGCTGACCGTATTCATCGAATTGGAATCTTTATCTTCCATTACGGTTGGTTCACTCCACTCCAACTGACGCAATTGCTCAATGATCTTTTTCATAGCTGAGGAATCCGCCTTGGTAAGTTCACTATTCTGCATGGATGAACGACGATCTGCTTTGCGTGCACCACGGTTTGAAGAGTATATCCCCCGCAAATAAAAGTCATACGAATAAGTTGTAGCGACCATAATACCTACATTCCTTTCCGAGTCCGCAGCTCTTTGCTGCCAGACTGTGTGTTCGTTAATGAGCCCGGAAAAACAAATGTCTGCTTCGCAGCTGCTTGTTTTTCTTTGGGACTCTGTATATTATATCGGCAAGGGAGACAGAAAACATAAGTATTGTTGAAGTTTTGAATTTTTCATGGTAACATGAGGAGAATTAAGAGTAAGATAAGAGTAGAAAACGAGGTGAAACAACGGGAAACCGTTATGAGTTATGCAGGAAAGAATACAATATCATAAAATTAATTTGGAAGATAGAGAGCTTATGATGACCATGTATGCACAGGATCCGCGAAGAACTTGTGAACATTGTTTTGCTAATAATTATTTGTGGCAAAGTGTATATCCGGCAGAAATGGCAGAATTTGATGGCTGCATCAGTGTGCGGTTTTATGATGGCGCCGATCTGTATTATGATTTTCCGTCCGGACCGGGAGATAAGCAGCAGGCTTTGGAACGTATTTTGGAATGGACTAAAAGACAGGATGCATTGCGGTTTTACGGTTTGTTGCGGGATGAGGTTGAATTGTTAGAAAAATGGCATCCGGGGGAATTTATCATTACGCCGGAACGGGATATTTACGATTATATTTATGAGACAGAACGTTTGACAACGTTAGCAGGTAAAAAACTGCATGGAAAGCGTGGCCACATTCACCGTTTTGAGGAAAATCATGACTGGCGATATGAGTCGTTGGGACCGGATAATTGGCAGGCTTGTCTGCAGATGAATCAAATTTGGAAGCGCAAGCGTGCTGATAAATGGGATCCTGATATGGA
>OLVO01000649.1_pt1 | contig 39620 bp, 46 predicted proteins | sample 1672571 | NCBI WGS metagenome assembly OLVO01 (sample SAMEA3136700, study PRJEB25190) | human gut metagenome | biome: human gut; feature: human-associated habitat; material: faeces | place: Austria | collected 2013
TGCTCTTTCATTTGCTCTTTCTTTTGCTCTTTCATTTGCTCTTTCTTTTGCTCTTTCTTTTGCTCTTTCATTTGCTCTTTCTTTTGCTCTTCAAAACCCTAATGCAAACATAAGGCTAAAGTAGATCAGTAGTCCAAAAATAATTATAATTGTATCGATAATTATTTTTTGAATTTTATTTTTTATATTCTTCATATTTTTTTATAAGTTTTTTTAGTCGTTCGGTTTTGGCGTTCTCCATTAGGTAGTTCTGCAAAGACAATCTAATATTTAGTAAATCGCTTTTATAAAGATTTTGTGCATCCATGGCATATTGGTAGATATGATAGCAAAAATCTAATATGGCTTTTATCGCAATCGAATCAACAGTTCCCTTGCCTCGTCTAAATTCTATTGTTTTACCATTGGTAAAATTTAATTCTAAATACCTGGAATCACAATAAGGTTGAAATATTTTTTCCAACCCTAATTCTGATGCCGCGCTTGGATGAACGCCATACTCCATTAATCTTTGTATGTGCGGATCGGCTAAGCAATAGTTTCCATTTGTCCTTCCGAAAAGCTCGGTCAAAAAGTCATACGGGAAACAGTAAAATGCCTTTTTTAGCAAAACACAAACTTTTTTGTTAAAATTAATTTTAGACAAATGGATGTGAAAGCCTGTTTCTGGCGATTTTTGAGAATAACAAGAAAAGCGAGGCATGAATTCTTTTGTTAATATGTCAATCCCACCTCCTTCTCTAATAAGGTCCTCAAAAGACATTGGTAATGTTGTTATTTCTGCACCTCCATTTTCACCGGAAAGGCTTCCGTCATGCTGTATGTAGAAAAAATTGGATTTATTCATAAAAATATATTTGTTACGTGCATATACTTCTAATTCTAGGCCTACAAGAGGTTTTTCTAAATTGTTGTTGTCAGGAAGAGACCACTCATCAGGAAAACAGTGATAACTCCTTAGCATTGTTGATACAAAAACCCTTTGAATGCCGGGATGCTCAAAAACGTCTTTTTCAGTGGTGAGTGTTGGGATGACGTATTCTGTCAGATATTCAATGTTGTTATCATTTAGTTTTTCCCATAAAAAATTTTCAACGAAAAACCTTATGATTTTTACATATTTTTTGGAATATTTTTTATATAAAATCAAGTCAGGCGTTAGAGTTATTTTATTTTTCAATCGTTTATTTAGCCTAATCATATCTGAAATTCTGATTAGGCTAATGTTGTTTTTCCCGTAAAGACCCCCATTAAAGTTTCTTTCTCCGATATATTTCAAGAAAGCTGTTGTTTTTCTTCTAGCCTTTGCTAAGAATTTCGCACTGATATTTTTGTATGATACATCAAAACATTCTTCTTTAAGAATTTCTTTGTAATTTTCTTTTACAAAAGCGAACAATATCTCCAAACATTTTTTTTCTCTTTCGTTCATCATTTTAAAAAATAATACGGTTGTTGTTGTTTTTGTTGTTGATTTTGGAATAGATCTCCCATAACTCTTCTACGTGTTGCCTCGCATCATGGAGTTTTAAGAAAAGTTCCTGTGATAAATTCACGAGTATTCCTTTTTTATTAAGATCTACTGCACAATGTCGATAATATTTCATCGCTAACTCCTTGTTAGAAGTAAAGCAACGTGTGTGTGGATAGCAAGATTTTAAACTAGTGCTCCCGTATTCTGGAAAATGTCCCAGAACTTGATTCGTTTTGTATTCGTACCAATTAACGGGCTTAACCCCAACAAAGAGAAAGCCTATATTGGCCCCGCCGCCCGTTTTACGCAGGATAGGTAGATAACCGATTGTGTTTTCTTTTATTGTGTGTGGGGTTATATATTTTTTTATAATTTCACCTGTTCTAATATTTTCTAGAACTAGAAAATATTTAATACTGATTGATTTTTTTAAAAATTCAATCATCTTTTCGTTGTTTTCACTTTCTAACATTGTAGATACTAAAGGGGTTTTGTTTCTACAAGTCAAGTATAGTTTGATTATATACGTTGTATTCATTTTTTTGTTTTTCTTTTTCTTCTCCTGTTTCTAGGAAAATTTTTAAATCAAGTTCCCTGTTGTTTTTTAACAAACTAAAATTTACTTTGTTATCAACATAATTAATACTTAATGCGAAAGCGTCATCTTTACAATAAACTTCTTTCTTTAATTCTGGAAAGGTGTAAATTACGAGTTCTTTTTTTATTAGTTTTGATAATGAGCCGTAAATTAGCAATCCTTTAAAATTCAATCCTTCAAACTCATCACGGAAAGTAAATCGATTCCCATGTCTTACAAAAATCAACGAATCTGGTTTTTGTAATCGTAGACTCATTGCGTCTTTAATAAATTCACAAGAATAACGCTTTTTACAAACGCAGTATAAATAATTTTTGCCTTTTATTACTTTCGCAATTTTACTTATAAAAAGCTCAATTTCTTTTTTCATTTAGTTCTAATGTTTTGAAATCAAACCTATATTCTTTATTTTCCTTTAGCGGGCATTTCCGAAAATCGCTAATCAAATCGCCTTCCGGACGGCTTTCTATCCTGAAAATCAATCTCCTAGGGTGCTTGTTTGCGATAAAAACTTCGACGATTGAGCCTATCCTCCAATCACTCTTTATTGCGGAAAAAAAGCACCTCAACCCATGATTGAAATTTAGATAGGAGGTAGGGAAGATCCGCCTTTCTTCATGCGGGTTTTCGAATTCAAATTGATAAACTTTCATTTCTTAAAATGATGAATAATTGATAAGCACTTCTTGAGGTAAAATGACTTCAGATTGAAAGCATATTCCAATAATAGGCAATATTGTTTTTGCTTCTTTATCAACCCTAAAAAGTTTTTTGTTCATGCGGCAAATATATGAAAACTCTTCAAATCCAGCATCAATCAACATGTATTTAAGTATTTCTCTTTCAAAAAAGCCACACATTGGCTTTTTTAGCTCATAAATAATTTCATCTTCCTTTGCTTCTCCTAGTTTTCTTTTTATATTTATTTTCGTTTTTTGCTTCAAAAAACAACTTAAACAGCCGTATATATCAATTATTTTTTTCATTTTGAGAAAATATAAATTTCGGATTTGTGGTAATTGTGTGAATATCGTACCGTTTCCGCATATCTATTTCTATACGTAAAAATATCACTCACTGGGGTTTTTTTTCTTTTTAAGTCTTCAATATGTCTAAATTCAGGCAAAGTGAATATATTAAAAATTCCTTTCAAAATATCTTTTTTTTCACGTTTTTTGAAAATTCCTATAAAAAATGTTTGGTTGTTTTTCAGTGTGGCAATAAGGCAAAACTCATTATTTTTGATGTGTTCGTAAATCTCAACTGAATATTCTGTTTTCATGTTTTTTTATTTTTAAGTGAGACTTAACGACATAACTAGCCGCACACAATGCTCTTGCTTGCAGGTCGATCCAACTCATGCCTCTATGCGGAGGCAATTCTCCATATTTTTTCTTTTTGAGTTCTGACGGGGTGCAAAGTCTTTCCGCTATTTCATAATCTCTAATCAAGGAGCACCCGCCTTCCGAATATTCATGCCAGTCGCGCGCTCCGTTTAGTAACGCAATTGCGAATGAGTTAATATCCTTAAACTCTTCCCCGTCTTCTTTCTCTTCCTCTTGTGTTCCTTTCATGCCTTCATCATATCTTTTTTCTCTCATTTGTCAATAGCTTTTTATTATTTTTTCTCTCACCCACTTCTTTTTTTTCTCCTATTCCCCCTCTCTTCCTTCATTCCTTTTTGTCAACCTTTTTCTTCACTTCCTCCTGCCATAACTTTCCGGGGGGGGCTTTAGGGGGGGGTTACGTTCCCTCTTCCTCCGTGTTTCTTCTCCCTCTTTCTCGTTGCGGGGGGTTGTAGGTGTAGGGGCTAATCACGTCGAACGGGACTAACCAGCTTGCCCTCCCTCCTCCTAAATCCTCCTCCCTCCTGGCGGTCAAATGAGTTCATCATTGGATTTTTCGGAAAAAAGGCCATTTCCCGGCATTTTGACGTAAGGCGTTGATAAAGTGTGCGCTTAGGCAAGGCGAAAAACCTATATGCGAAATGTTGACAAATTTTCAATTTTGTGCATATCCGGTTGCCGCGTTGTCAAGCTTGCCTCCAAAAAGCGGGCAAGGGCGGCTAGCCTCAAATACCAAGTTGCGGTTAGTGATCCGCTTGACGGGGCGATTTTTGCACCGTTATCGGTAAAACGCAACAGTTTTTTTTAGTGGAGCGTGCGCTTCCTGTGTGTAATCTTCGTAACTCATTGATACTCTATCATACTTCGCATAACACACATAATGCAAAGTCGGAAGCCATAGAGGTCAACCTTGAATAACGCACTACAAGGCACCTAGCACGCGCCGCTTTTCCCGGATGATATGTGTATCGGCTTACTTCTCAAAAGGCCCGTACAAGCCAACCTCGCAAGCCGTTTTTCGGCACAACCGTAAGAATTAGAATAATTATTGCAGTTTTGCCTAGTTTCTCGCATGTTTCGCCGCACGCACGCAGACCAGCATGAGGCAAGGACGGCGGCCATGAGAGGGCGCAACTACCCCTAGGTGCTTTGTGTGTTGCCATGCCATACAGGGGCGCCGGGGAAAAAGTCGCGGGTGTTTTGCGCTGGACAAAGAAGGTATCCCGCTGTGTAATAGGAAAAAAATAAGAAAAAGAGATAGGAAAAAAGTAAAACGGCCTATAGGGAGAAAACGTAGTTTGTTAGAGAAAAAGAAAAAGGAGTAAAAAAAGGTAAAAGGAAAAAATAGTATGTATAAGGAGAAAAGGATGTTGATTGTAGAGAAGAAGAGGGAAGAGGAAGAAAGAAAGAATAAATAAGAAAGAAAGAAGGAGAAGGGAGAAGAAGAGAGGTATGACGGGAAAAGAGCAGATGGAAGAGTTGTGTAAGGAGTTGAGAGAGGAGCTTAGGAGTGGAGTGATAAGGGGATTGGGAGAGGGGTTAGCGAGGCGAGGGATGAGTCAGGCGATATTCAAGCGGATGGGAGGGCCGGAGGTATGGGCGAGGGTGAGCAAAGGAGGAGGAAGGAGAGAAGGAGGAGAGGGGAAAAAGGAGGAAGAGGGAGAGTTGAAGAAGGGAGAGCTGTGTGAGTTTTTAAGCAGGGTGATAAGAGGGCGGGAGCTAGGGATGAGTGGGAAGGAGAAGATGAGTGCGGTGGGGTTGTACATGAGGTTGAAGGGGTGGGACAAGGTGAAGGAGAAGGAGGAAGAGATGGTAGGGGAAGAGTTGGTAGAGCTGTTAGGAGGGAGTAAAGGAGGAGGAGAGAAGAATGATACAGAGGAGAGTTGATATGTGGGATAAGGATGAATTAAAGTAAAAGAGGAATGAAGAAGTACAGCGAAGGCGAGATAAGAGAGAGGTGTGCGGAGGCGGAGCGAGGATTTTTAGCAGGGGTGAAGGAGATGGTGAAGATGAGGGCGGAGATGGGAGTGATGCCGTGGGGGAAGCATGTATTTTATCCAAGGATGTTGCACAAGGCGAGGCCGCAGAAGGTGAGTGATTTTTTAGTAGATGATGAGAGATGGTATGTGAGTGTGAGGGAGGTGGATATGGAGAAATGGGGTAGTAAGCATCATTTATACCGGAGTGCTAGTGGGAAGTATTATTTGGGTTTATTGTTTAAGAGTACAAAGGCGAGGAGTGTGAGGAGGAAGATAAGCCTTGGGACGAAAGACGAGGAGGTAGCGAAAGATCGGAGGGAGTTGTTTTATGAGGAGTGGGAAGGGAAGCATCTGACATGGGCGCAATGTGAGGGAGCGAAGTGGAACATGAAGGTGTCTGGGTGTGCGGTGATAGGGAGCAAGAGTGCGTTGGAGAGGAAGGCGAGGGAAATGCAGGAGAAGGCGAACCGGGAACAGGCGAAGGCAATATGCAAGGAGTTGGCATTAAAGCGAAAGGCGCAGGTAAAACTGGAAGGATTTAAAAAGAAGACGGAAGAGATAAAGAGGAGGAGGGTGTTAATGGTAGGAGGTGTAGAGAAAATAGGAGACGCCGTAGTAAGGAGGACGAAGAGAAAAGGAGTGGAAAGGTGAAAGCTATGAAAGAAAAAGAAGTAGGAATAATGGTAAAAGAGAAGAAGGAAGGAGGGCTGGAACTGCATTTGTTTCCGAGCAAGGAGGCAATGGCAAGGTGGCGAGGGGAGGACAGCGAGCATGACGTGGAGGGGCGATATCAGGAGTGGGTATTGCCAGTAGAGGTATTGGAAGACCTTTGGGCGGCGGCGCAAGGGGAAGAGTAAAGTTTTTTTAAAACGTCCGGTGCAAGAGGCATCCTCAAATAACAAACAAACAATAGAAGTTGGGTGGAGGCGAGGAGGCGTGGTGCGCGAACCGCTACGTCCCGGACGGCCTATGCCCAGCAAAGGGAAAGTATGAAAATAATCGTAGATATAGGGCATGCCCGGAAGACGGGAGCGGAAGGGAATGGATTGGAAGAGCATGAGGTATCATGCGTAGTAGCGGGCTATCTGGTGGAAGAGTTGGGAAAACTTGGACATGAGGTGCAGGTGTTGGACTTTCCGAGGATGAGCAATGCGGCAGACTTGAACGAAACGATAAAGGCGGCGAATGCGTCTGGGTACGAGGCAGGAGTATCGTTGCATTGCGACAGCGCAAGTAAAATTGTAGGAGGCAAGGAGGTATTGAATCCGGAGCCGCATGGGGCGCATGTATGCTTTTATCCGAGTAGCGTAAAAGGAGCACGGCTGGCGAGTGCGATAGCAGGTGAGCTGTGTGTATTGTTGCCGGGGAGGGCAAACAAAGTGCAGGGGCGAGCGAACATTGCGATATTGAGGAAGACGAAGATGCCGTTTGTATTGTGTGAGTGTGGATTTATAAGCAACCCGGAGGACGCAGAGGTGATGAGGAGGCGGCCAAAGGAAATAGCGGAAGCAATAGCGAAAGGAGTGGACGCCTATGCGAGAGGAAAGTGAGGAGGAAATGGACAAAGAGGCAGTAGGAGAGTTTGTTGACAGCATCGTAATGGCCCCCGAAAGGGGAGGTGTTGACGAGAAGGCAGAGGGATTTGTGTGGGTATTGAGGAGCAAGAACAAGTTTTTGGTAAGGGAGGGGAAGAAGGACAGGAGTGGGCAAAGGTGGAAGCGGAAGCCAGAATACGCTTACATGTACTACCGAGGGATGATGGCAGGAGGGGTGCAGAAGGAAGCATCGTGCCTGTTATCGGAGGCGAAGGTGTTTGACCTGCCGTTGCCTAGGAGGAAGTATAACACGGAGGTATGGGACGTTGTGAGGTGCAGGCTTGTTGAGGATGCAGTAGAGGAACCGATATATAGCGAAGCGGAAGCGTTGATAAAGTTTAACCGTTAGTTATGGAAGTAAGCGAGATAGCCAAGTTGTTGAAAGACCCGATGTGGAGGATATCGCATTTGTATGAGATAAAACTCACGGACGGGAACATCATACCATACAAGCCGAGGAAGTTTCAGGAGGAGTTGCACCGGGCGTGTTACTGTGAGGGGAAGCGTCGTTTTTTGATACCAAAGAGCAGGCGTCAGGGGTGTTCTACGGCGATAGGAGTGATGATGGCAGACATGGCGGCTTTTGAGGAGGGGTGGAAACTGGCGTTGGTGGACAGGACGCTGGGAGACGCAAAGGAAAAGCTGACGGACATTGTGAAGGTAGCCTTGGACAGTTTGAAGCGGAAATTACCGGGGTTGTTTGAGATAAGCTATTTCCAGTCCCGCATCATAGTGAAGATGACAGGGAGGAGGGCTAGCGAGATAGTTGGCGGTAAATATTTCCGAGGCAGTGGGCTTGGTTTTGCTCACATATCAGAGCTTGGTACCATAGCGACGAGCGAACCGAAGCGAGCGGCAGAAATAGTAAACGGCACATTCCCGGCGGCCAAGGACGGCTTTATATTCGTGGAGACGACGGTACGAGGCGGGAAGCGAGGGGTATTCTACGAAAACGTGATGAATGCGTTGAGCGTGCCGGAGGAGGAGCGTGGGGAGAAAGATTTCCATGTGGTATTTTTGCCGTGGTGGAGTGACGAGAACAACAAATCGAAGGGGGGAGAGGCGATAAATGCGGCCACAGAGAGTTATTTTGAGACGCTTAGGAGCAAGAGCGGTATTGTTGTAACCGAGGAGCAAAAGCGTTGGTGGCAACAGGCCAAGAGGCAACACGGGGTGTCGATGAATGAGGAATACCCTTCGACCTTGGAAGAGGCTTTTGAGGTTCCGATGGAGGGAGCCATATTGGAGGCGGTGTTGGACAAGGCAGTACAGGAGGGCGCTTTTCGGAAGTTGGCCTATGACGCAACAAAGCCATGCTATTGCACATGGGACTTGGGCGCGCCGCTGAACACGATTAACCTTGTATTCCAGCTGGACGGCCCCTTCATCAACGTATTGGAGTTGGACAGCGGGTTGCATGCAAGCGAGCGTGTGGCAGAGCGTGTAACAAGGCTCAAAAGCAAATATCCGACATTACAGGCAAACTTCCTTCCGCATGACGGCGGGTACATGACGGACACGGGGATGACACAGGCGCAGATGTGGCAGGAGGCAGGGTTGCCGGGCATACAGTTGTTACCGAAATCGAAAGACAAATGGATAGGCATCAATTACCTTTTGGGTATGTTTGACCTGTTCCGGTTTGACGTGGAGGGGACAGGAAGGGCGTATAGCTACTGGTTAAGCTACAGGTGCAAGCCGGAGGTAAGCGAGGGAGGCATATTTAAGAATGAGATTGTGCATGACAATGCGTCCCATTGGGCAGACCCGTTGAGGTATGTAGCGGAGGCGAAAATGAACAATTTGCTTGTGCAAGGTCCAACAATCCAAGACTATAAGGCCGGAATAACATGTACATTTGGGAAATATCATCGTGAGCGAAACATTGGACATAACTGGCGAGGACGGTTTGAGCGTACTTTCCGAATCTGACAGGGTGTTAAGGAGGGACGCAGGTATGGGATTGAGTGAGGCATGGAAGCTTCACGAGGGAGGCGTGCGCCTCTATACCGGAGGCGGGCTTGTGTTGGGACACTACTACCGCATCGACCCGGAGGAGGTTCGTGTGTGGGGCATGGAGTCAGAGTTTCTTCGGACAAGGCATATTTCCGATAGCGCTGTGGACTATGAGGAGGCCAATGGCTTTTTCTTTTTTTTGGGTATTGGAGACTATGTTGGCTTTTTAAAGCACTTAAAGGCAAGCACACACCTTCAATTTGGTAGTGGACATAGGAGAGGAAAGTTGTATGTTTACTCACGTAAGGAGTTAGACTTATACATAAAACTTAAACTAAGGAGTAAAAAATGTCAGGAGTAGGAAGTGCAGTAGGAGCAGTAGTAGGAACAATCATTGCGCCCGGCGTGGGGACTACAATTGGTGCGGCCTTGGGTGGTGCGGCTGATAGTGTTGCCAGCAAGGGTAAAGGCGAGTCAACCAAGGCACCGGAGGCCCCCAAACCTGTAGAGACGTATGAGACGCAACAGAAGGCAGTAAGGAGCCAGTCGGAGGCAAACAGGCGCAGGAGTTCTTTCTCAAATACGTTTGTTGCATCCAGAGGGATGGGAACAGGCGGCATTGGTAAAAGCTTTTTAGGCCAGTAATATGTTGTACAACAACCAGAGCCCAAAGCAGAAGAGGGAGCAACTCTATTCGTACAGACAGAGATATGTGTCTAACTGGCAACGAGTTGCGGAGTTTGTAGAGCCAGACAGGCGGTTTAACCTGAATGGAGCTGTACAGGAATCCACACCTAATAATGAGGGATATATTGACACGACGCTTGAGCGTGCGTTGAGGTTGAACGCAACAGGCCAGCATGAGCTTGTAATGCCCAAGGCTAGTGAGTGGTTCACCTTTACGCCCTTGGCGAAAGCGGCAGACAGGGAGCTGGTGACAAGCACTGTTGACGACGAATATGCCGAGACTGCAAGGGTTGTGTCCATGTTCATGAGGAACAGCAACCTGCACACGGCAAGCGAGCTTTTCTTCTGGGACAGGGCGGCTTATGGCATTGGCGCTTTTTGGGCAGAGTGGGACACAAGGAAGCGAGGCTTTAGCTTTTATTCAATTCCCGTTGGGACATTCATGGTGGACAAAGATAAATTTGGCCGGATGAATATGTTCTGTTGGGACGACTGGATGCGAAACCAAGACATTGTAGCCACGTTCCCGGAAAAGAATTTGCCTCAAACGGTGAAGGATAAATACATGGCCAACTCTAACAGCCCGGACAACTACCTTGTGTTCCATTTGTTGGAGCGAGTGGAGCGCACCGGGGACGAAGGGCTTATTGCCCGTGCGGACGGCAAGGAGTGGGTGCTTCGTTCCGTGTACGACGCAACAGGCGACGTATTGCTTGAGCAATTCTTCAAGAACTGTCCTGTCATTTGTTGCAGCTGTTTTGACTTGCCCAACAGCCCGTATGGGTATGGGTTTGGGAAGGTTTCCTTGGCAGACCAGATTGAGCTGGTGAATTGCCTGAAAGCGTTGGCAGAGGCGGCCCAGCAGAAGATTTTCCCGCCGATGCTTGTACCCGAAGGCTTCCAAGGGAACATTGGCTATGGCGCCGGGGAGGTAACAACCTTTAACCCGCTGAACATTCAGGCAAGGCCGTCGCCCCTGTTCCAACAGGCTTCACAAACCTCTGACTGTCAATGGCAAATTGAGAGGTTCGAGCGTGTCATCAATGAGGCATGTGACGTTAATTTGTTTATGCCGCTGTTGCAGGTGAAGGACCCGCAATACATGAAGGCCACAGTAGCGCAGATGATTGAGTCTTATTCGGCACGTATCAGCTCTACGGCTTATACGAGGTTGATTGAGCAATTCCTGCAACCCTTGGTGGACTTTTGCTACAACACGCTGGTGCAACATGGTTATGTCCGTCCTTTGAGGGATTATCATATTCAGTTCTGCACGCCGTTCCAGATTCTTTTGGACAGGCATCAGCCGACCTTGTTTACGGAGTTCCTGCAAACGGTAGTCATTCCTCTTTCACAAATCGACCCGACCGTTCTGGACTCTGTGAATGCTGACTATATTTTCCGAAGGAGCATGCTTGATATTGGCCTGTCGCCCAAGTATTCTAGGCCGGAGGCGAAGGTGCAACAGATGAGGAGAGAACGCCAAGCGGCTCAAGACGAGGCAAACCAGATGGCTAATGCCAAGACATTCTCGGAAGTGCAGAAGAATCTTGGAGCGGCCAGTAAAGACATGAATCTGATTTAATCATGGAAGCAGACAAAAACACGGACGCAGTAGAAATCACCAGCCTTCTTGGGGACACGGTAAGGATTCCCAAGGAGGTGTATGACAAAGCCAAGGAAGTATTGGATTCCGACCCGGACAAATACATCCTGTTCGTCCTCAAGGCGATTGCCAGAGGAAGCAAGTACAAGCTTCCAGACGCATTGAAGGCAGGATTCAACGAGAACAAACTCTTCTATATTGAAGGAATAAACGCACTAATTGAAGTAATCGAAGCATTATATGAGCGAAACTGAAACCACCCAGCCCGCCACGCAACAGGCGCAACCTCCGGCCACACAGGAAACTAAGATGCCGGGAACCATGTCATTGAGCGACCCTTCCTTAACCCAAAAACCTGCCGAGACATTTACTGTTGACAGCATTGTAAACAAAGACGGCACGTTTAAGGAAGGGTGGGCCTCTTCTTTTGAGGGAGGCGAGAGCTTGTCCAATAAGTACAACAATATCAATGACTTAATCAAAGGCTTTGTTAATGCCAACAAGCTTATTGGTAAAAAGTCGGAACAGGTTACACGCCCCGGAGCCGATGCTACTGACGAGCAGAAGAAGGCATGGCGTGAGCATTTGGGTGTTCCTGAAAAAGCGGAAGACTACCAAGTCCCTGACGAATACAAAGAGACGGTGGACGCAGAGTCGTTTAAAGAGTTTGCCCATTTTGCCCATGAGCATAACATCCCTGCCGACACGATGCAGGAGTTGCTTCGTTTTCAGGAACGGTATGCGGCCAAGCTGAATGAGGCTAATACCAAGCGAATCGAAGAACAGGCAAAAGAGGCTAAGAAATACTTCCAAGCGGAGTGGGGAGGCTTGTATGAGCGCAACTTCAACTTGCTCAAGGACGGGCTTGTGAGGGCAGGGATTGACATTGAGTCCCCTGACATGGCGGGCGCTCTGAACAATCCCTTCATCCTTTCTGCGTTGTTTGACAAGGTTTCCAGTATGCAGGACGGAACGATGCCCGTCCCCGGCTTCATGAAGGCTTCTGCGGCTGACGCTAAGGAGCAAATCATGGGGTTGATTAACAAGTATGGCTCGGTAAACCAAATGCCTCATGACGCACGAGAGCTGTACCACAGGCTCCTTGCGAACAAAAATATCAAATGGTGAAGCAAATTATGCTTGCATGCGCCATGCTGTAAGGGTTTAATCGTCCCTGTGATGGTGTGAGTTTTTTTCTCCGTATTTTGTCTCACACCAAAAACAAAATGCTAATGCCCGTTGGAGGTTTTTATGTTGTGTTCTTTCCTCCAACGGGCATTTTTTTATTGCAATCTCTCGTCGTGTGTTGCATACTGCGCTTGCTGTTGTGAAACAGTAGTGTGATTGCATGATTCAATAAGAGCGAAAAGGTGATAACATAGGGATAAATGAGGAGGGGGTACGTTTGTGCATAGCGTACCCCCTCTGTTTTTGTTTGCTTTTTCATAAAGTTTATGCATTTGTTTTCTTAAAGGCAACCCGTTTGGACACTTGCTTTAACACTCATAGTATAAGAGGACAGCCGTCTTCCTCATTAAACAGCCCTACTTTAAGGACACCTGTCGAACCCATTTTGACGGTAAGAATTAAAAGTATAACTAAATTATGGCAAATTACGGAAACTTCCAGACTCTTGCTGTAAACGAGTACACGCCCATGATTTATGCGGCTGTTCAGCAGATGCGCTCTAGAACGGAGCGTTTCATGAGGGTTTACGGCATGAATTCCCGGCAGCGCAGGTTCCAAATCATTGACCCTGTAAGCTCCACTCAAATCACCGACCTGTATGGTGCGACCAACCCACAACAGGCCGAGTTCAGACAGCGGTGGCTCAAGACCAAAATCTTCAAGTCCACTCATGAGATTTCCCGCACGGAAATACAACAGGCAGGGACTATTGACTCTCCGCTTCCCCGCTATGTGGACGCAGAGCGCATGGAAATGCAACGTCGCCGTGACTTGGTGGCTGTTGAGGGCCTTATTGGTACTGCGTGGACTGGCGAGAACGGCGACATTCCCGTTGCCTTCAACGAAAAGGCCAACACGATTCCTGTTGGCTACGTTCAGAGCGGAACCTATACGGCATCCGGCCTGACCTTTGACAAGATTGTGCGAGCCAAGACTATCTTCGGCATGCGCAACGTGCTTGGTCAGGATGTGGAACGTCAGGATTTGGGTGGCCCTGAAATGGTAATCCTTTGTACCCATGAAGAGCTTGCGGCTCTCTACGGCATCAAGGAATTCACGAACATCCTTTACTCTGACCAGCGTCCGATTGCCAGCGGCTACATTGACAACGTGCTTGGCGTGCGTTTCATTGCGCTGACTGCGAACATGCTTCCGTTCGGTTCCCGTCCGCTTGGTACTGCGGCCGACCCGACCGATGGTGCATCCACGGCGAATGTGCGAACCCTCATTGCCTTCACGATGAACTCCGTTGCGTTTGGCGTGCTGGAAGAACTGTTCGTTCGGATTGAGGAACTTCCGACCAACCAGTATGTATGGCAGACGTACTCTGAAATCGCAATGGGTGCGACCCGAATCGAAGACAAGGGCGTGCTCAAGATTGATGTTTCTGGTTCAAGTGGTAATTTCTAATCAAACAAAGGAAGGAGTATAATATATGGCTATTGTAAATTCTTTGGCTAAAACCCAAGTGGAAGCTGGTATGCCGCCCTATTTGAGCGCACAGCTACAGCGTGGGCAGGTGCTGAAAAAGACTATCGTTTACAAGGCTGGGACTACGGCAACCGCCGCTTCCTCCACCATTATGGACATTCCTCTTCCTCCGGGAGTAGTGATTGATGTTTCCTCGATTGCGTGTACGCATGACGGGATTGGTGCAGGAAATCTCACCTTGGGCCTAGAAGTCCACGATAAGCGAGGGGACAAGGTTAATGGTGATGGACTTTCTCTTCCAGCACTTACCGTAACCGCAACCGCAGGTGAAATCGTTCGGTTTACTTCAACCACCAACTTTGGAAGCAAGGTTCTCTGGGACCCTGCCCAGTTCTTGGTGGATAACAGTGTACTTATCAACGGTACTGCGGCAACATATGCTCTTCTCAAGGAGAAATATGATTTCGTTCTGACTATTACCAACTCTGCGGCTATTACGGCCAACAAGCAGTTTGTAATCGTTATGGACTTAGTTATCCCCTAATCTGAAAAAACAATGACTGACCTAGATATTGCTAATTATGCCTTGGGGTTGTTAGGCCAATACAAAATCCAAAGCTACCCGGAAACGGGAAAAAAGTCAGTAGAAGGTCAGGCATTAGAGGCATATCTTCCATTCGCTATTCAAGATGTCATGATTGATGGCGAATGGAACTTCGCCCGGAAAAGGGTAATCATTGAGCCGTCACCCACAGAGGTGGCGGCCTTTGGTTATCACAATGCTTTCCCGAAGCCTGACGACTTGGTGACAATCATATCCGTGAATGGAGAGCCTTGGAACATTCAGGCGCAGTTTGTGCAGATAGAGGGAGAGTTCATCTTGGCAAACGTTGACCAGTTAAGGCTGGTTTACATTGCCGCCCCCACAGACGGGACAACGCTTCAAGGCATACCTGACCAGCTAAAACCGCTCATAGGAATCAGGTGGGCCTATCTTACGTGTGTACGCATCACGAACAACATTGAACTCTATAACATGATAGCGGACATGTACCAAAGGGAGTTGCACAGGATGCGGGACAACGACTTCATCAACAACACGGGAGGCAGGTTTAACTACCGCAACAAGCTTATGAGCCAGTCCACTTGGGGCCGCTATCCGTTTGGGACGACAGCACCCTACCAAGGCTCTTATACCTACATTCCCGATTAAACTAAAAACCTTCCAGACATATGGCCTCAAATTCCCGGCAGTTTCAAATGCAACTCAACTTTAACGGGGGGCAAGTTTCCGAAAACTTCACTCCACGAGTTGACATGCAGAAATACCAGACGAGTTGTTCATTGATGAGGAACTTTATTCCTCGTCAGTTTGGTATGTTAAAGAGGCGACCGGGTTTTGGTGTGATTGACGCATTCAAAAATCCTTTTCGGATATTGAAGTTCCCTTGCACCAACAACGAGGAATACATTGTTTGCGTCCACTCTGATAACAAGTATGAGAGCGGTGGTTGCACTCCCTTCGCAACCATTTACCAATGCGGGTATTTTGGAGACGAGACGAGGAAATGGGAGGTAAATCTTGAGATAGATTCTGTTTTTCAGGCTGGCATCAACGGATGGACGGCTGATGTTGGCAATGAGAGGCATGGGCGTTTTTGGGACACGGACTTGGAGAAAATCAAGTATGTCTCCCAAAACGACAAAATGTGGATAGTGCATCCCGACTTCTTCCCGCTGGAATTAACAAGGACAGCCACACAGGCGAAAATGCCTGATATTTCTATGGCTGACAACCAGTACGTGGTGGAGTTTGACACGTCTTCGCACTTAAACATTTCCACAAAAAACTCTCTTTGCTTTGGCCTGTATGGTGTTGATAAGCTCAATGCTAAAACGAATCCTTTCCTTACCTTAAACTTCAAGGACAACAAATCTATCAGCTTTGGTTTTAGCGGTAGTGGAAACAACATGAAGTGGGCCATTACTGACTCATCCGGTGTGGAACATCCCTTGGAGGATATAGGGATTGGCTCTGGACAGGTTGTTGCTTTCTCCGATTTCAATCAAAATATTCCTATCAACTGTTATTGTTTCCTGACATGGCGGGGAGGCAAGCTGTATGCCAGCATTGGTTGCAACAATGCTTACGGCACGATAGGTCTTTATGCCTACTCATCATCCGAGGTTGAGATTGACAGCTCTCTTGGGGCCGTCACCAGTTTTTGCGTTGGTGGGACTCCGGGAGGACAAAACGCCGCCCAAAGCTATGTTTCGTTCAAGGAGTCGTTTAAAGCTGGAACCGGATATAGTGGCATTGGTATTAAGGTGAATTATGGTCAGGGAGACGTTCCAACCCAAAGCTTCAACAACAATGACCACAGGAGTTCATTGATAATGGCTCAAATGTTTGGCGACACGTCGAAAGTGTTCGCTGGGAACGATTATAAAATTGAGCATTACAACAATGCCGTTTTCCCGATTAAACAGATATATCAGGGCAACGAAAAGATTTATCAGGAAGAAGCTGTTATCGGCTTCAAGCTGACAACAATGGACTTCCTGACTTATCCCAAGAGCGACGACTACTATATAAGGGATAAAAGCCAAGGAACTAATCCTGATAGTCCCATGTTTTGTAGGAACCATGAGACATACCCGGATATTCCCTATTACGTTTATGAGGACACCAGAGTCTCCTTAAACACTATCAACGCTGTTTTTGGGGACAGGTATTTCCTTTCTGATGGTTCCGTCTCGCAATTAACAGGCAACGACGGGACTCGAATTGCCGAGTGGTTAAAAGAATATACTCCGGGGGATATTGTTATCGGCTCCTGCCTGATGAACAAAACGGACGGTGTATTGAATGGGAACATATACAACTTCTCTACTGGCTCCAACGTCGGCATTCCCATTAACTTCTTTAGGATGGCAAACATCGTATGCCGATACGTTCGAGGCGACTGGACTCTTAGCACAGACGCAGAAGTGGCGACAACCAAAGGGGTTCTTGTAAGTTATTTGGAGAATAGCAAGGTCTTTTCAGGCTATCCTTCTGGCGGCGGCTACACAGTCTTCCGAATCGGCAATGGCTATTTCTCACAGCCGAGGAAGCTTAGCATGTCGGGAAGCAACACTCCGGGTGTATTTGTTGGGCTTGTTTATATTGGTGAGAACGGAACTGTATCTACTGATACTGGTGATGCTGGCCAGTCCATTGAGGTTGATAATGGAGGTGGTGTTTATCAGACAGACATTCCCTTTGCCGTGTGGCCTAATCAAAAGAGGCTTACTTCAACAACGACAGATGCGACGGTATTCCAAAACCTGACCATTATGCCAATGATGTATGCCCCTGTGCTGGATGGCATATTCAAAACATTTAGTTCCTTGTTTGGGCGTGGCAACTACCAGCTGACTCAAACCGATATCAGTAACACCAAATACTATTCGGCCAAGTTTAACGATTTAGTCAAGTGTGCCTTCTCTGTAGAAAAAGGCTATCCCTCCTGCATAGCGTTGCGTAATGGGAGGCTGATATTGGCTTCAACCAAGGCCCAACCCCAAACAATATGGGCTTCCCGTGTTGACAGGTATAATGAGTTCTCTGTGGACGACATGGCAGATTCCGGCTGGGATTTGACGATAGGCGCGAACCAGAGCCAAAAGATTCAATGGTTGTCTTCCTCTAAGGATTTGATAGTAGGAACAGACATTGGCGAATGGGTGCTGAACGACAGCGACTCAAGCAATCCTGTACCCATTATTAAAGAGCAATCCAGATGGGGTTCTTCTGTGGCGCAAGGGGAACTGATGACGGAGAGCCTGTTTTTCATCCCTAGAGACAAAAAGGGTGTTATCCAGTCAATCTACTCTTTCCAGATTGATGGCTACACATCGGAAGATGTGACGATTATGGCATCCGATTTGTTTGATTATGGGATTACTTCTCATTCGATTCAGAAAGACCCTGACCCAATCTGGTGGGGTACTACTGGCGACGGAAGGCTTTTAGGGTTGCTGTATAACCGGGTGCAGGACATCAATGGCTGGTTCCAATGCGATATTCAAGGAGCCTTCATAAATCAGGTATGCTGTTACAATAACCCGGTAAAAGGCGAAGAAGGATTGATTGTTTCCGTAAAAGGTAAAGGCGGGAACGATTTCGTAAACGCCAATCAATACTTCCTCTCTTATATGGAGGACAGCAATCCTTGTGTTGACTTCTTCTCCACGGGGCAGACGAGCGACACAGATGCTCTGGCCTATGGAGGCTTTGTAAACAATTCATGGAACAACTTCTCCACGGGGCAGACGAGCGACACAGATGCTCTTAACACTCTAATTGTAAATGGCTACTTCAAGGAAAACACAAATAGTTCGCAACTCACAATTCAGGCCAAAACCCCTACAACTCAAAGCTGGATATCAAGATTTTCTTTTTCCTTCGATGAGTCTGCTATTTTCAACAATCCGGTCGCTAGTGGGAGTGATGTTGAGATAGAGTCTTTCCTTTTTGAGAACCAGTACGACCCTTCTCAAGAGGTATTAACCAAAGGGCCGTTCAGGATGTTTGTTTTCGACGCAGAGACGCAAGAATTCCTTACTTACTCTATTAACTCGATATTGTTGCCTGACGACAAAAATCAGTTGCCAATCCTTGAGTTCTATTTCTTAGGTTTGGTGTTGAAGGCAAACCAGAAGATAAGGTGTTACTTCTCTTCGGCATCGGTTCCCTCATGGGAAGGTGCAGAACAGATTTTGCAGTTATCAGTCTTTGACGAGGCCGGCCATGATGTGAAATATGGATATTTCCCATACATGGATGTGAGGGTTAAAGCTACTACATCCAAGATAGAGTGGGACGAAACCAAGCCTGTATATCTGGACATCATTTCAGCTAACGGGCAAACAACCACAGGCTATTGCTTTGGCGGCAATGAGGTAAATAATAATTATTCTTATTACCAGCAAGCGCCGGAGGGTGAAGGCTTGTTCTCCCAGAGCCAAATCGTATTTAATGTTAAGTCTGAAATTGAAAACGATATTGGCCAAGCCGGGAACAGCGGATTTATTACTCCCCCGTCCAGCACCTCATCGACTCTTCCAAACTTTGTTTTTGGGCTTCATATCTTTTCGGAGTTTATTTCAATGCCAATGGGGAATGCCAATAATTATGTCATTCCTGCGACCACTACGAAGATTAGCCAACTTAGGTATCAAGTATCACGGGATGAGAGCAACGATGTAACTCCTTCATCTTCATTCCTTAGTGATGACGGACTGGCTTATGGTGCGCCAAGGATTCAGGCCACAGTTCAGGCATTGGACTATGATGCCCCGATAGCTATGGAAAAGAGCACTTCCATGTCGGTATCAACAAACTTGTCTAACGGGAGAGACCATATTGTATTGAGCGGACAAAGCTCTACAGATACAAGACTGTACTTTTCCTTAGATGATGCTAAAAAGGTGAACGTATTAGCGGCGTATATTCTGTATGATTCCACTATCATTAGCTGACACAGGCGGCCTAACCGCAGATGGTTTGTTGCCGTTGACAGGCTTCCCCTCATGGATGTGGGGAAGCGACATTCTTAATGGTCAACTCTGGGGTGGAACAGAAATAGCAGAGCCAGCTTACAACGAAATTTGGACAGACCCTACGACTGGTGTTACGAATGCGCTCCTACCTTCGTTGACTGGATTGGAGCCAATGAACGGCCTGTATGATATTGATTATCAGATAGGTTATCCTGAAATGCCCCAGCCGCCGACATATAACCCTAACACAAGTTATTTATCATCAACGGCTTCCATAGATACATCAGCTGGGTTCGAGAAATCTAGTCCCAACAAAATAGCATGGGATGACACGTTTGACCCGTTCGGCTTCAACTCTGCGACGCTTAAAGGATTTGGTAGTGTTCTTTCGGATGTATCGTCTTCCTTGAGCAAGAAGAGGTCATATGCCAACTATGTCGCCAGTTATGAGAATCAGGCACAGGCGTTAAGGAATCAAGCCGAGTCGGCATACAGGATTGCCGGAATAAACATGTCTCGCCTTCGAGGGAATCAGGCGAAATACCTAGCCCAGCAAAGGGTGTCAGCAGTCAGGACAGGCTTCGCCCCGACTTCCGGTTCCATAGGCGCTGTACAACAGGCGACAATGAGCCAGTTCGAGCAACAAATAGCTGATGCTTGGGTGGAAGCGGAACAAAAGAGGCAGAACACAATGTATCAAGCAAGCGTTGCTGATTGGCGGGCAAGCGAAGCCCGGAAGGCTAGCAAGCGCTCATCCGGTGGATTCCTTGGCTCGCTACTTGGCTCTGGTGTTGGAGCTTATTTTGGAGGCCCCACCGGAATGGCGATAGGTTCTAAGATAGGTTCATCCATAGGAGGGTTATTTTAATCATGGCGACCAACGATACTAGAGACATAAGACTGGGTGTCAGTAGTGCAAACAAGGAGGGGTTGTTGCCTTCTCCTTCAAACCGTTATTTGCGCTCCTCTTATGATGCGGCCAGATATGTTCCTATTGGAAATGAGTTTGATAAAGAGAGCCGAGTAAAGGAGCTTGGAGACCTTGGAGAAGGACTCACAATGTGGTCGAAGGCGCAAGCGGAAGTCGAGACAACGAACGACAGTATTCAGTCACGGCGCATGCAGGCAGAGTACATGGAAGCTTCCACACAGGTTTTCAATCAGCTTCAAAAAGACCCCAGCACGATGAACAATCCTGCGGTTTGGCTGGACGCCTATACGGAGGAGATGACATCAAGGGCGGCAGAGATTAACAACAAGTATGCCAAATCGTTTTATGTTGGGCGCAATCAGATGTTGTCCAATGAAAGGCTCAACCTGTTGCTGAAAGAGGAGAAGAACAAGGTGGGCCTGATGGCGGCAGACAGAATATCAAAGATGGCCGCAGACGAAACTAATGCGGCGTTCAAGATTGCTGTGGCCAACAGGGATTTCGGGTTGGCTAGGGAGATAAATAAAAGCCCCTACCTAACACCTGCGGAAAAGATGTTGAATGAGAATGGAATTGTTCAAGCCCAGACACAAGACATCATCCAGCAGGAAACATTGAGGAACCCTTGGGGTGTTCTGGAAGAGGTGAACAGGGATGGAGCTGTACAGCGTCGTGAATTGACCTACGAGCAACAGCAGTACGCATTGAACCAAGCGCAGGGCCGGATAAGCATGATTCAAAAGCAATCGTATGACTCTCTCGTACAGAAGTTTTTGTTCAACCCGGAAGAGTTTGAGATGGATGTCGCCAAAAAGCTATTGGACACAAACCAGCTGACGACCCAGCAATATGTCAACCTCCTCAACATGAAGAAGACCATGAGCGCCAAGATTGAGCCGACTCCAATGCAGTTTGCGGCCATGTCTAATTGGGCGGTCAAGCTTTCAGAGGATTATCACAAAGAGTCGCCAGAGGGACAGGCCAATATCCTCTCCCAAGCTGAACGGCTTCTTGAGCGGATGAATTTCAGCACCAGCGACAAGAACTCATTGCTCAAGCTTGTAACACAAAAGATTTCCCCGGAAACGTTCAATCAGGCTGACAAGTTGGTAGAGAAATTTTGGGATAACGGCCAACTACCTCTGACCAAGACAGCGGATTACACCGGGACCCAAGGAGGAACTACTCCGATTTATTTGACGGAGGGAGAGTTTAATACCCAGTTCAAAGAGAGGAAGAACCAGTTTTTCTTAGACAAAAGCAGGACATACCTAGACCCAGATACGGCAGAAGACAGGTATGCTGTGATGGAGTATGTGCCTAATGCGGAAAACATTCTAGTGCAAGACCGGGTAAAGAGCGAAGTTCGTTCTGCCTTGTCGGATAGGATAGCAGAATATCGGGCGCAGAATGGAGGACGAACCCCGAACACGGAAGAGCTTTATACGATGATTTACAACGCTAGAGCAGAAGTCTTTGGTAATCAAAACATTAAAGCTCTTAATCCTATTATGAACAACCCTGTTTTCCCGTCAGGACGACAGGAGAATACTGATGAAAGGAAGGCAACTTTTATCCCCAGAGAAAACAAGAAGTTCTCTTTTAGGACCGCTTCGCCAGTAGTTGATATTCCAGAAGGGGATAAATACATTTGCCTCTCGCCGGACAATGCGTTTGTCACATCGGAAAGGAACCCTCTTCTTGTACTTAAACAGGCAGGGCAATATCCGTTAGGTTACGTAACCTTCGACCAATCCTATCTTGAAAAACCTTCGGAAGACCTACAAGATGTTGTGGCAAGGAGGAATGCAAAAGCTATTGCTGAAAAGGCAGGGCTTGCGGCCCAGAGCGAGCAGACGGTTTATTGTGCTTTAATTGCGTACTGGAACAGCTTATAAAACATTTATGCCTGAAACACTAGACCCATTAAACCTAAACCCTTCCTCAACTATTTCGGACGCAATAGGAGGTGAGGCTTTGGAGGAACAGGCTCAACAGCAAATGCAGGAGCAGGTTTCTAGGGAGGCTCAAGGCATTTCAAATGGTGTGCAGGAGGGCGCTTGGGCCGAAAAGGCATTGAGCAGTAAAAGGAAGCTTCGTGAGGACTTGGATGAATACCTCAAACTCCAATCCGCAGCCACACCTGATGACCCCCCAGAGTTTTTGAATGCTCTTGCCGACAGGCGAAACCAGCTAATAAATAGTGGTATAGACCCGGACTATGAAAAGTATCGGGACAAGATTGACAGGATTCAGGGGAAAATATATGCCATAACCCAAAACATCAATCCCAAGACAGGGTTGTTTGGTGTTGTCCCCACCGAGGATGTAAAAGACAGTAGGCTTGGGACTCTCCTCACCGCAGAGCAAATAGGCTACTTTAACAGCCTACCTAAAAGCATGCAGGATGAATTCATCTTTGAGGGGATTGTTGAAACCTTCTTCCCGCAGGGAGGTATGGATAAGGTAACGGCATTGGGTTTACTCAAGGAGCATTATCAAACCGACTCCATGCACGGAGTTGTCAGCAAATACGCTCAAGAGCTTCAAAGGAACAAGGAGGAGGAGACAGCATACAATGAAGCCTCTACCAGATTTTTCGATTCCTTTATAGAAACAGGAGGCGATTACCAGAAAGCAATCGACAGCTTGGAAGGCAATCTAAACCTGTATGCGGAAAACATTTTCAACCAAGAACCTGCGCTTAAATACATTTACCAGCGTGCGTATAACTCCGTCTCATGGATTAAAGATGAATACATAGAGAGCGGAGAGCTGGATTGGGACAAGATGGCAGACAGGTTGTTGAAGCTTGGTGAAGGAGAGACGTTCTCTCTAGCCATTCAGATGCTTCCCTACATGTTGCCCAAAGACGACAGGACTTGGCTCACGCAAGCCATAGACGACACCGCCTCTGATGTCTCCCGCTTTGCTAGGCTCATGGTTGACGGAGGAGGTGATAGCGCCCAAGCAGAACGCCTTGCGTTGGCTATCCAGCAGGAATATCGTCAGGGCCGAGACATGCCTACATCGTGGATAGGGAGAGCTTTTAAGGCGGCGACAGACCAAGTTCCGAAGGTGGCGGCAGTAACCGGAAGCTCTCTTTTGGCTTCACCGGGTGGGCCTGTAGCAATGGCCGCCACAGGAACAGCTGTCGGCTCAATGGTGTATGGTTCAACGGTAGGTCTTGAGGCATATAGGACGAATTCTTCTAGGGCAGGAGCATTGACATATGGTGTTACTGTTGGGGCCTTGGAAGGTCTCCTTGAAAACGTAACTCTTGGCGTTGGTGCTTTGGCCTCCAAAGGTATTAAGGTGGCAGAGGCAGGTAGGAAAATGGCCTCTGTTGCCGGAAGAGTTCCCGCTACCGTAAGAGGTGCGGCGGCTGGTGCTTTGTCTGAATATACCCAAGAAGTCATTGCTGACCCAATTTATGTTGGATTGGAGAATGTAATGCGCTCTGCGGGGTTTGAGCTTACCCAGCAAAACACCCTTAAAAACTGGTGGGAAACATTGGACTTCACATCCCCTGAACTATTGGGGGCTACAGCCATTCTTGGAGGCTCCATTGGTGCTGTTGGGGGCTATCAAGCTAACCACCTCATCAACCGAGTAGGAAGAAGCGCTTCGGCTCTTCAAGCTTATGGTGTACCCGAATCGGAAGCTGTGGCTATTGCCGAAATGCCAGACGGCAAGGAGCGCACAAACAGGCTTATATCGGCCCTTCGCAATAACCGGGTAAGCCCCGACGTGCAAATAACAAACCAGCAAGCGGGGATATTCCTGAACTTTTTAGCTAAGAATGCAGAGAGGTTTAAGGATGTTGAGCTGATGCCGGAGATATCCGACAACGGGGACGGAACCTTTAATATTGTTGAGAGAGACCCGGTAAGTGGAGCTGAAAAAGCAACCACAGTAACAGACGAAATCGCAGGGACGTTCATGTCTCAAGCGTTGCAGTCAAATCCGGGATTTATCAGGGCATTAAATATTTTCGCCCAAGAAGAGATAGAGTCAGGGGTGGGCAAGGAGACGAAGATAAAGAGCTATACTCCTGACGAACTCCGAGCAAAAATCCAATCCACAGAAGACAACAATGCAACTATAGCACGACTTAGGGCTTTGGCTGTAATTAACCAAGACCCGGAATTGTTGCAGAGTTTTCGTGATGGGAAAGTAAGTATTGAAGATGTAGCAAATGAGCTGGAAATTGTATCTGCATATAGAGATGGCACGATTGCTGTTGCGAGGGGTGAAGCGAATCCTCTCAATATTCTGGAAGAAATAATTCACGCCCGTGCAATATCCGACTTGGAGAGCGGCGTTATTTCTCGAAGCGTCATTGAAACACAAGTAAGGAATTACTTGGAGTTCTTGGGACGTAGTGCGGAAGAGATAGGGGATTTGAGCAATGACGTTGTGTTGCAGGAACATTTGGCGAATATGGGGAAGGCTTTGGCAACAACGCCGGAACTGTTTTCCGCAATGCCCGGCAATGTTCAAACAATCCTTGAGTGGCAGAAGGACGCTATAGCGGAAGTTGGGAATGTCTTTGCGGAAGGCGCTCTGATAAAAGAGGCCATTGAGCAGGGCATTGTCTCTCCCGATTTTGTCAAGTGGTCTAAATCTTTGGCGACTATGGCCGAACGTCGTGACGGTCAGGATATGGCAGAGCTTGTCAATGGTGCGACCGGAGAAAGCATTTTGCCAATGGGCCAGAGCCTTCCTTCCGTGAGGAGGCGTGGGACTATTGATGTAACTCCTTCTGTAAGAACCATTAACGAAGCCATATCAAACATAGTCAATGGCGCATCGGAAAGGTCTATAGGCCAGCTCCACAAATTGCAGAGGAGCATGATAAAGCTTTCGGAAAGGTTTTCTCAAGGGAAGCTGACCGAACGAGGACAACAGAAAGCGTTACTGAATTCTGTTCTCTCTATCGCTAATGCAATGGCTTCCGGTAGCCGGAAGTTTATCTCCAACCAGCTTGCCGAAAGGCTTGCGAATCCCAAGAGCAACGAAGCGTTTAATGCGGACATGAAGACTGCATTGGATGCCACAGTAGCGGCCTTGAACGAAAGAGCGGAGGCGGCGAGCCGGAAGCAGTTGGAGCGCATTATTCAGGACGAGATAAACAGGAGGGTTGAGCAAGCGGACGCTAAAGCCAAGAAGGATTTCAACAGGGAAATGAAATTCCTCCGGGGTTTAATCTCCAAGGAAATAAGGAAAGACATCAAGGAGGAAAGAGCGGAGGCGGCGGCAGAGAAGAAGCTTGCCAGTAAAAGCATACAGAGCTTGCGAAGGCTTGCCGAGAATGCTTTTAAGGACACCAAGGGGCGCTCCCGTTCTTTGGACGCACAAGCCAGAGAGGAGACTATGGATGCCCTAGAGGTTATGGCTATGTCTCCTTCCGAAGTTGCAACCCAGCTTGAAGTCTTGGATAGCACCATAGATGAGCTTCAAAACCAGCCTGCCACAGAAGAACTTACTCTGGAACTGGAAAATCTGGAAAACCAAAAGAATCTCCTTGAGGTGTTTGGTAGTGCGTTGTATCGGGAGAAGATGCCTAACGGAAGGTATAAGTATGCTCTCAATGCACAGCAACTTGCGGAAGCAGTTAAGACATTGAAGGAGCTACAGCGTGAAGGGCGACTCCGCAGGAAAAAGGTTAATGAACGTATTGAGCGCTTCTATAATGATTTTAACGCTAAAATCAATGAGCGAGTAGGAGGAGAGAAGAATCGTGATGCCCTTAGAAAAGCCGTAATGGAAAGGGACCAACGGGGGACGGGCTTTTTGGATAGAATCTTCACGCAATTCATGAGCCTTCAACAACTCCTCGAAGTGATGTCTTCCATGAAATCCTTTAAGGACATAGGGACATTCTTGCAGAACAACGTCCAATTCGCAGAGCAACAGCGAGGGGTAGAAAAAGAAAAGGCTACGTCCAATGCGATTCGCATCATGCGTGGAATGATGGAGATTGCAGGGCAGAACTCTCCAAGGTATTTTGATGAGCTTTCTACAAAAACTATTCCCTTTATGGGGCATGAGCTAACCAAGTATGGCCTTGTAAAAGTCTATCAGACATTGAGAGAGAAGGATGGCTTGGCTGTATTGAGAGAAAACCTTGGAGACAAGGGGATGGATTTCGGCAACTATCGGAAGTACCAACAGGAGTTGGAGGGCTTAAACAAGAGCCTTGATGATGGCGCCATTACTTCCGAAGAGTTTGATTCCAAGCTGGAAGCCATTGAAGAAGAATACCTTGCGAGGAAGGAAAAAGATATTGCCAAGCTGTTGGAATTGCTGGGGCCGGATGGGCTTTACCTTGCTGACGAATTACAGAACCTGTATCGGGAAAAGGGCGAGAAGCTACGGGCGTTCATGGCAGAGAACTATGGCCAGACGGTTATCCTTGATGACTACTATACGCCCCGCAATATTGCCGCCTATAATACAATGCAAGAAGGGGATATGGATGCTTACAGTAAGGGACACGTCACAAGGACGGGCTTGCCCTCTTACGCAAAGCACCGGAACACTCCCTCTTCGGCGGCGCTCTCTCTGGAAATAAACCCTCTTGGGGAATATCTTCGTTATAGCTCTATCATGGAGGGGTGGATGACAGCTTCGGAACTGGTCAACTTCAACAACCGGGTATGGGCTAATCCCACAACGAACGCCCAGTTGCAGAAATTATTAGGCCCAGCCAATTTCGAGGCGGCAAACAAAGCCCTGTATTACTTCATCAACGAGGGGCGTGTGTATGCCCAAAAGAGCGTGTTGGCAGAGGTAATGGGGAAAGTGTTCCAAGTATTGGCTAAGACAAGGATTGCTTTCTCCTTGGCTTCTCTGGTGCGCTCTGGGGCGGCTTTGTTCAACCCTATCGTTGGTAGCAACTTCTCCATGATGGAAATTATCAAAGGCGTGGCAGAGGTGACAAGCGGGAACTATAAAGGTTTTACCCTTGAAGAGCTTCGTGACTTGGAGGCAATGAAGGAACGTAAGTACCGTGGATGGGAAGACCGTGTGCTTGCCGATAAGGCATTAAGCATTCCCCTAAAAAAACAAGCGCAATGGGGGTATTGGCAGGAAGCGGGCATGAGCGGCCTTATGGCTTTTGACTGGTGGAGCATATCTTTTGTGAACCAGCTGACCTCCCACATGCTTGCTAATCGCGGTTTGTCGCATGAACAGATAAGATGGGAGCTTAATAAAAACATCTACCAGACGGCACAGCCTTTATCTACCTCCGCTAAGGCTATCCACTTGATAGGTGGAAGCTCATTTGAGCAAGCCCAGTTCCTTTTCTTGTCCGACGTAATGAACAAGTTCGGCCTAGTGATGATGCAAGGCAAAAAGGATGTTCCTTTCTGGGAGGCTTTTCAGGGAGCCTTTCGTGTTTATACTATTGCCGCTCTTGCTAATGGTCTCTTCAACGGCTTGGCTACAGGTTTGTTTGGCGACAAAGACAAAGAGGACGACTTCATGAGCAACTTCTTATTGACTGCGGCATTGAGTCCGATTGTTTCTGTCCCTATGTTCGGCGGGTTTGCAGAGTGGTGCGCTTCCCTTATTAGCGGTGGTAAGCAATTCAGTCTGGGACGAGCCGATATGGCTGATTTGTCCAAATCAATTCAAGGCTTAGTCAGAAGTATTGTGAAGACGTATGAGACTGTATCGGAAAAATGGGACAAGGAAGGTGCTTTGACTACCAATGATTACATTGATATGGTTTCCTATGTAGGCAAAAATATTGGGAGTGTCGCATCGGCTACCACAATATTTGGTACTTCTGGGCAGAGTATGACCAAAGCTCTAGAGATGGTAGGTGCATTATCAAATGCCCTTTCACAAGCTAAGACGACCACACAGAAATTCCTTCCAGAGTCAGTAAATCCCCTCTATACCGAAAAAGAAGCTATGAAGGAGAGGGCTAGGCAGATAAGAAGGGAGAAGAAGAAGGCCAAGCAGGAAAACGGCGAAAGGTCAGCAACCTACAGAAAACTTTCACGGGAATTAAGGCAAATAAACAAACAGTTGAAGATAAGGGGCTGGGAAGACTAGTCCCCACTCTCAACCTAACCAATACTAACAATGGCAACGAAAAAAAAAGTAAAAGCAGTAGAGCCGGAAGTGGTTTCCTCTGTTGAGCCAGAGGTTGCGGCAGTCCCCATGACAATGGCGGCGGCCACACCTCGCGCCAATGGACAATCGACCAATGGCTTTGCTAAGGTAGAACAGGGGAAATCCTATGTTCTATCCGTCAATGCCCCTTCTGGTTCGGGAGAAGTCGAACTATTGGCGGCAGATAGTAATACACAAAGCGAACCTGACATGTTTTCTCTTCTTTACACGAAAGTGGAGAACTCTATGCAGATTCCCTTTGTGGCTGTTTCTTCTTGGGTATATGTGCAAGCAGGTAATAGCAACATTAACTGGCTTGTAACACCGGCAAATTTTAGTCTCGCCGTTCCCGGTGTGTCGTCCGGTGGCGGCGAAAGCTTTGACCCGGAAGCGCCCCAAGAGATTTCAGGTGACTGGCAGTTTACAGGCGAATTAATTAGAACGGTAAAGGCATCCCCAGCGGCCAATGATGTCTTGAACAAGGAAATGGGGGATAATACTTACTTACAGTTAGCAACGCCATATCTACAAACGGTAGCCTCCGATGTTAACTTTCAATCACCTTTAGGGGTAGGTGAACCAGTAGATTTAAACCATGCTGTCTCTAAGAGATATTCGGAAAATAATTTTGTAACAACTTCCACCTCTCAAACAATTACAGGCGGCAAGACTTTTGCTGATGGGGGGACGCTTGAAGTTCCTATTCCGACCTCACAAGGAATGGCCGCAAATAAACAATATGTTGACGCTAATATTATCCAAGTGAAGAGCATGTTGGAAACAACTATGCGCTATGTGGAAAAGACGGAAGCGGAGTATAAAGCTCTTAGCGAAAAAGCAAACAACTGTATTTACTATCTAACCGACAAATCTATGTGGGCTATCGGTGACAAGGAGATTGTCACGTCTGATATGCCCGCTTAGTTGGTGGGGGGGGGTGAATAACTCTCTCTCCACCAGTTATTTATAGAAATAAATACCAATACCGATAATATAATGTACACGCATTTTGCATATCTCACCAGCGCAGAAACCAAGGGTATTGTGGCCCCGGTTGTAGCGTTGCCCGCCGAAGCCCCGGAAGGGTTTTATAGGGTTAAACTTTGGTTTGGCGCTGAAACAAGTTCTGCGGCTGGTTCTCAACCCTGTGATATTTGGATTACTACTACCTCTAGTAGCGTTAGCTTGCCTGACATCTCTTTAAATACGAGCAATTTAAGTATTTCTCTAAATAGAGCCTCCCTGCTGTTAGTGAAAGGGTTGGATGGCAATATTTATACCTGTGGTTTTACCTCAATGGGTAAAAGGTTTACTTATCCAGCCGACTCTACTCTGATAGGGGGAGAACTGCATGTTTACCATTCTGCTTCTACTCCCGGTTCGGTGAAGTTGAGCTTTAAGGCATCCTCTGCCGAAGAAGAGCATGACGTAGTACGAGTGTCATTCTTCCAAATTAGCGGCCCTGTAAATCAATCTGAATGAGTTGCAAAGCCAGAATAAAGATTGACCGATAGAGCCACTTACGCTATCATCCACCTGTATTCATCAAACGGTTGATGACATTGCGTTAGTATCATATCATCCGAGGGCGCAGGGTTTTTCTCATGTTTTACCTGCGCCCTCGGTTTTTTTGTGCCAGTTGAGGTGGGCCTAAAAAAATAACCCTTGTATGACACAATTATAAACCCCTTATAATAAGGACATTGTAATAAATCTCCAAGCAATCCTCGCCTTTTTTATGTCAAACTTTAGGCTTGATTTTTTGAGGGGTGTGTCGTTAAAATCTTGTTCAAGGAACAGGGCGGTTAAGTTGATTGTCTTCCTTTGGCCGCTCCAAGGCTCAATCTCCCTCGTGGTTAGCAACAACCAAGTATTTAGCAAATAACTTGGTTCTCTACAAGAAAAGAGTTCGGATATGGCAAGCATATCCTTCATGATTTTTCAAAAGTTTTGATTTACGCCTATCGGCTATGGAGCCAAACAAAGTTGTGGGCTTGGTTAGAGAAACAACGGGATTAGAAAATAAATGGTTTTAAAACAGTTCTAATTTGGAACACGTTGGTTAGAGAAAGTATGTAAGAATAAACCATTTAATATTTAATTATCAGTTTTATTCCTTCGTTCGACTAACAGGTTGCATAGAGCGGCTAACAAGAGAGCCAAGTTCGAAGGTGTTAGCGAAACGATAACATAGGCCACTTCGAAGTTATTAACTACCGTCTCCAACCACAAAGGACGTTACACCGTATATACGCGCGCGCGAATTTATAAGAGAGGAAAACAAAAACTTTTCTCTCTTCTGTATGGCATTTTCAAAAAAAAAAAAAACATTGATTACTCTCTCGTTGCTTATTAGTATTGCTACATCGTTAGGAGCTACATGGTGTATTTCCTTCGATGTTTTGCCTTGAATCCAAAACAACCAATAACCAATAAATAGTATGGAACGAAAAAAAATAAACGGAGAGGAATATCCGAAAAGCCTGTTGAGAGGACTTATTGCCATGTTTGACGATAATCCTGTCAGGAGCGCCATGTTTATGGCTGATTTTGAAGACTTGTGTAAGAAGGGTATTGATTTAAATCCTGATTGCAACGTCTGGTATAGAGTCAGTCCTGACGCTATCGACTTAGTTGACGAATTGGATGTTTCCGAAGAGTGTAAAACAACCCTTAAGAAGAAAATCTCCAATCTTATCGGAGCGCCTGTTTTCCATGTTGGTGAAAACGCTAAGACTGATTCGCTTGTTGTGGCTGGTCTAGTCGAAGGCAAAATGATTGGCTTTGATAAAAAGTATTTCTATAAGATTAAATCCAAGCCTTACATGAAGAAGCTGAAAAAGGCGCTCTTCGTTTCCGCTTCTTGGGAAGAATTTATCAAACCTCTTATTTATACCATCAGAGGATTTGGGCTTGATAAGTGCGCTAGCTTCCCTAGTATTGAGGCGAAGCGTTCCGATGAAGAAGAAGATTAACCTTGCAGTCTTGAATAACTTTTTAACGTTCCTGAACAATGTTCATGAGCTAACCGAGCGAGGTTGGGTTCATGAGGCAACAGGGACAATGTATAAAAAGTGTTCAAAGCTTTTCGACACATTCAAAGAGTCCTATTCAGGCAATTCCCTAAGCCCCGATAAAGACATCGTTATGGAGGAGGTTTCCTTAACAGAGACACCTAGTGATGACGAAGTACTTGAGGTGCTTAGGGAAGAATGTGACGAGATTTGCGAATACCTTTATGAGGTAGCCGGACAAGAATCATTTTTAGTTTCACAAGTAGATGAAATTAAAACTGTTTTGAGTCAGCAACTATTTGTTGCTAGGAAGGTGTAGCAAAACCCTGCCATATGAGTTTATGAGCTAGGGTAAAAATCAATCCAAATCAAACAACTAATCATATAAAAGTAGGAAGTGTGGTATATACCGTAGGTCAACCTTCCCGGCTCCCTCGTAAGACCTCCGCACTACGGGCGTAAAATGCGTTAGTAGTGCGGAGTTTTTGTTTGTATAGGAAAACAATGAATGTTATTTGTCCATGTATGAAGACAACTTACACGTTCGATGCGCTAGTAGAGGCTGTTGCTGTTCAGGCTGGGTTAGATACTAGTGTTCCCGAAGAATACACCAAGGCGTGTGAGCTTGCCACATGGATGCTTGACGAAGGATATTCTTCTATCGTCCTGACTCATGCGGCAGAGTTTGCAGAGGAAAAGGGTGTTCCTGCCAAATGGATTGCCCTTGTCAGCGCCATCATTGGTGCTGTTATTGCCTTTTTCTGCACTACTGGTTGTGCCAACACATCGTTTACTTTGTCTGGTGAACAGGGTGGGCAGATTAGCTATAGCGTTGACGAAAACGGGAACCTCATTATCTCCGGCAAGCCTCCTGTCGTTCAAAAACTCAAGAAGTGACGTTAATGCCGACAACAAAAATTGCTTCTCTTCTTCAAGTTGTTAAGGATTATAAGGAGACTGTAATCCTGTTCGCTCCTTTGGTGTGTTGCTTCTTTCTGTATCAGGACAACGTAAAAATGCGGCAGGACATGCTAAAGTTGCAACAAGACCAAGCTCATGCGACATTGAAGATTTCAGAAGCAATGGCTCAACAGGTAGAGCTTATTCGGCGCATTGATTATGCTGTTACCTCTCTTCAAAACAAATGAATGTCATTATCGCTATCGACAAGCAAGATAAAGTTCTAACTAATATCGCATCAAACCTAGTAGAACTTCTGGATAAAGAGCTTCTAAATCCATCTCTGGACATAGTTCCTCTCACAAGGGATGTGAACCTGTTTATGTCTAACAGGTGGGACAATATGAAGGTTGATTTTATCTTGCGGTTGCGGACATCATACGTCACTTCTAATCGCAGTACCTATCAGAAAATCGTCTCTTCAAATACTCAAGGGCCTTTTGGTTTCAGGCTTCTTCATACGTCGCATTCGTTGTTGGAAAAAGAGGGGTGGGGACAATACGGATTCAACCCCTGCACAGAGTTTAAGGGCCTCCCCGGCTGGATTGATTTCATGGATATTGAGCTTGCAAATATGGGCGACCCCAAAGATATTGCCGCTATCGGCGACGGAAAGGTTTTTGCTCAAAGCGCCGCTCAATGGATGAACAAGGCCGCAAACTGGTTACGGATTGGCAGGAAGAAAAAATAACTGTCAGCCAAAAAAGAAATCATCTATTTTCTCCAACTCCATTTTAGACAAGGGAGCCTGTTTGTGGTAAGCGGAAATCCCCGCCCGTCTTGTCCTTCGGGGGTTTATCAGGTTAAGAGGAATACATCTCTTGGTTTTAAAGTCTTTTCTATATAGCTCTGCCCGGCGTTGAAAGTGTTTGCTGGCCGCTAAACAAAAGTCCATAGCCTTGATTTTATTCCCCCTCAAAGTGTCCTTGATGAACATGTTAGGCGTATAATGGTATCTCTTGAGGAGCTTCCTTAGTCTCACTCCTTTAGCATAACCTCCGAGAACGTTATAAAACTGTTTATCGGTAAGCTTGTTTATGTATAGCATGCCTATTATGCCAGCTGGAATTTTTTAGATGCCTCACGCTGAAACTCTGTGTAAGTTTCAGGGTAGCATAAACAATGGCCTAAACGAGAGAGGACGTATGCATCCGCTTCGTTGTTGTTGGATGTATCTACATCCCAGCGTTTGTAAACATTGGTCATCACCAGCCCTTTCTCTGCCACACCTTTCCCTGTTGCGAATTTTTTCAGGGTAGTCGGTGGGTAAACCAGAATATTGGACAACCCTGCATCAAACAGGTTTTGTTTCACAACGCCGCCAAGTTCTCCTAGGTGGACGATTTTCCCAAACTGCGAGAAGGCATAATTCTCTATACACACCAGAACCTCACTAGCGGGCCTGTATGCCAATATTTGTTCTGCGGCGAGCTTTATATGGTTGGCGAACTCGGAGAGCCGCCTAGGCCCCTTGTGGGGGCTGGTGAGGGTATATCTGTAGCCGTCCAGCTTGATGTCTTGGTAAAGGACGGAAAGCCCTGTTGCCGTCAGGGATAAATCCAGCCCAACCCAACAACAGAAATCTCTAAAAACGTTGGCGATTACTTTGTCTTTTTCCATGATTTTTTCTCTGATACTGGGAATCTGAAATCGACAAGCTCAAATCGGGAGTCCTTTTGAGTCATCACTATCCCCCCATTGCGGCTTCTTTTCAACACCACAACACCGAACACAGAGTTTTGTTCAAATTCTGTATCTGGATTTTTCTGAATTTCGCAAATGGCTTCCGCTGTTGTATGCAAAACCTCTGCTTCTGGCTCTTTTTTCCTAGGAGGTCGCCCCCTTTTAGTTGTCTTTTCCATATTCTAGTTCTTGTTTTGCCAACCTATACGCCTCACGCCCGTCTAGTCCGGGTGTTCTCATTTGGATTCCTACTGCTTTTTCAAGGCGGTTGAGGACAATCTTACCTTTTTTGTCTATGATAGCAAGAGGGTCTTTGTAGCCGCTAACGATAAGTATTCTCATGCAAAGGATGATAACGTCTGCACATTCAAACGCCATTTCCTTCTTGTTTTTGGCCGAAAGAAGTTCTTCTACCTCTTCCTTGAGATGTTTTTTGAGCTGTGGGACAGTCTCTTTAACACCTAAAAATTTACTGAAAACATTACATATTTGTTTGGCTATATTGTACACTCTAACCTTCCTTTCATATTGAAACAAATCCATGCTACGCATTATCTCCTTTGTTTGTAATATTCCTGCACGCGGCACGCTTCTGCCATGCGTCACGTATGGCATCTTCAACGCCGTACATTATCCGGGGTTCTCCGTGGTAATCGCCGCATTCTTTGAAGCCTTCCGTGAAGCGCATGAGGCTTTTTCGCTCTTTCAGGATTCCAAGGGCTTCTCCGTACTTCAAAAAATCTTTTTGTTCAGCATTCATTTTCCTTTTATTTTGAATATAATATATTGGATAATTAAAATAATCCCCAACACGATTAAAAATGAGACCGTGAGAATATCGAATAAATCAACAATTATCATAGATTTTCACCCTTTTCTGGTTCGTCGTCGTTGCATTCTAGATAAACCCTTATAGCCTCTAGGAATCCTTTATACTTACCCGCAAGATAGAGGTAAAAACCAAAGGCAAAAAATGATGCAAAGAATAACAAAAGCTCGGCAATATCAAATATACTCATTTTTTAACTATCCTTTCTTTCTGTTTTTTTTCGACGATATAGCTTCCAAAGATTTTATTGAATTGTTCGTTCGATGCTTTTCTAGACTGCTTCCCATTCACAATGTTTTGGTGTTTGTGAAAAGCCTCTTCCAGCTTAGAGACTGAAACACTAACGGCTTCCATCATGTCCCATAGAGGAATGACTTGCTGAACCCTAGATAACCCTTCGTTTTTAAAGCTACGAACCGTATTTCCTTCTTTTAAACCAAGGCCGTCAATCTCTTCGCCATTTTTCAGCAACTCATAACATGATTCTTCTATCTCTTTGGCCACCTTCGAGGCCAATTTAGCTGTAAAATATAGCTTAGAGCGTTCTTCTGGATTCATTTGTTTCAGCTTAGAAGAAAAAGCTGTAGCGGGAGTAGTGATTGTTTGCACCACCTCTAACGGCTTTTTGCATTCAGCAAAACCCTTGCAGTACCTGCAATAGCTGTTAGCTTGAGGTGGAAGGTCCTTTTTGGTGCGTTCGCATATCTCAATGACTTCTTTTTCTGCCTCTTTGATGTCCTCTTCGCTGTACCTCACAATAACAGGATAAGAAGTCACCAGAGGTTGAACAATGGCACAAGAGACTGATTTTATTTTGCAGTCCTGATAATTCCTTTCGATGTGTTGCTTGCAACATAGGGCCAACCCTCTAAGCTGGTGGTTTATTTGTGTGGACTCCGGCTCTAAAGGCCCTGTCTTGTAGTCGATAATCAATAAATGAAATCCATCTTCGTCAGACTTGCCTAAAACCAAGTCGGGCTTACCAGAAAAGAGTGCATTGTCCCCCTCGAAAAAGAAACATCTTTCCTCCTTCATCAATTCCTCGAACTTGTCTTCTCCCGCCCAAATCGACGCAACTTCGGTCACGATTCTTTTGCATGCAAGCATGAGTTTCGTCTCTTCTTCGGTGAGTAGTATGTTCTGATATGCAAGGTATTGATGAATCCTGTTGCCCCTTTCAGCCATGTCAGAGGTTGTCTCTACTCCTTCAACGTCATATCTCAATGAGTGCGGACATAACGCAAGACGTGCTAGGCTGGAACATGAAGGCAATCCTTGTCTTTCCGTATCTTTTGTTTTCATTATTGCTTGTGTGTGGTTAAAATATAAATTATAGAAAACCTCCTAAAATGGGTGGCGAAATAGTGTTCCCTGACATAGGGTTCCCTGACATAGGGTTCTCATCATCATCATCATATTTTTTTATTTTTTCTTCTGGTTCCCAATATTTATAAGCTTCATCTTCGCAATCAGAACATTCGAGGCAAGGAGACCTATAGTTAGGATAGGGCCAGTATTTACAGGTAATACAATGTTTTTTAACTTCCTTATCTTTCATTGTTTTCTTTCTTTTTGAATATTGGTGATTCTGGCGACTTGTCTTCTTCGTTGGAGAAAGCTTCGTCTTTACTTATGGCCCCGGTTTTAATGGCGTTGAAGAGACCAATAAGCATTACGATTTCAGATTCCTTACTAGTCTCAATTTTGTGTTTAAGGTAAGCCTCAAGCATTTCTTTGGAGACTCCGATTTTGGAAAAGGCTATTACACATCCATTTATTCTTTCAGCAATAGGTGTATCTGTGGCTCTTAGCGTGTTTTGGCAAGCCTCTGCCGCCTCTTGCCTAATGAAGTCCGGCAATACCGCCCAAATGCACGCCCTGATGCGTCTAGAGGCCATATTAGCACAAAGTTCATAAATATCTCTATCGGACGTAAGAGGATATCCACCGTCTTTTGTGTCCCTGTAGTGCGGAACAGAAAAGGCTATCTCCCTTCTTATGTTGTTTTCTTTGTCCCAACAGAAAGCTATACAGTCGGAGCAAACCCTTCCTTTTTCATCTACATGTTCACCTATCTTTCTCCACCCAGCTTCTGCGTTCCCATAAGCGGTAAGGCACGCATTTGCTAAATGGATTGTCTCTCCTGAAATACTAGAGCCTCCCCTTTTGTATTCAAAGAATGCTGTGTTAGCCAAATGACGGAACGAGCAAAGCTGTCTAATTTTGGAGGAAACCTCCATCATGTTTCTCGGCATCTGCTTTGCTATATATATAGAGGCAAGCGCCTCTAGCGATTCTTTGTTGGAAAGCACGTTAGCAAGCGGATTTCCGGCAAGAGGTGCTATCATGGATAAGCCTTCTGCCGGGACTGTGGTTAATTGTTCTTGGTTGTCTGACATGCCCTCATTGTATCTTTTCTCTCACACATGGCAATCTTTTTTTATTTTTTTTCTTGTGCATGTCAAAACATGTGGTACAAAAACGACATGACGAAAGCACTACCAACAGAACAATTAGAAGCATTCTCCAAGTTCGCCAATACTAACGAAGCCCTTTGCAAGCTCATGATGCAACGGGTGGGTTTCAATATCACGCCAATGGTGTGGAATAAGGCTAAATGGATGCCTACACAACTTTCCGTAAAGAAGCTCACGAACCTTCGAGCTTTTTATCCAGAAGCATTTGGTTTAGAGGATGAACCTAATAAAGATTTTTTGAAATCTCTTTATTACCTCCACATTTCAAATAGAACCTTCTCTGGGGAAATTACGCCGCTAATTGAGGACAAGGATTTTATTACCCATATGCCCTATGCTAACTTTGTTTTACCCATTGACGATTTCACAAAAAACGCCCTTTCCAAATTCATGTAAAATCAGGATATGAATCACTTTTCCTATGACTATCCCTTAGAAGAAATGGAACGGATTTCGAAACCCAAACTAGCAAGAGAAGTCCTGAATTTAGAAGAACTATTGAAAAGCTTAGCAAAAATACCGCAAATAACAGAACAGGAAGCGGAAGAATGGCGGCGAAAAGAAAAAGAAAAAGAACGAATAGCATCATGGAAAAAACGGCTAAAGCAATCCGGCGTGCCTCAAGGGTTTTATGATGCTTGCGTAAATGGAAAGATCGACAAGAGCCGAACACTTCCAATGCTGAAAAACTTAAGTAGGGGGTGCTTATTTGTCTGCACCCCGGAAAAAGGTAAAACATTTTCATCGTGTTTTTTGATAGCTCAAGATTTATGGAATGGGAGGTCAGCTTTTTACATGAAAGCTCCAGAACTGGAAAGAGAAATGGCCAGTTATAAAAAGGATGCGCGCCTGATAAATAGAGCGCAATCAGCCCCGCTCTTAGTGCTGGACGATTTTGAGGGGATAAGGACGAGTGTGAATTCATCCTCCGATTTTATCGCCTTGCTGAAAAAAAGAAATGATTCTAATTTTTTAACAATTTTGAATTCAAAAAAACGAACATTTTTCATCGAGCAGATTGAAAAGGCAGTAAGTTAGTTTGTACTTATCCCTTAGAAAATAAAAGGGTAATAAAAACTCCTGTAGCCTAAATAAAGGCTACAGGCGTTGAATTTGGTGTATTTTTATGACAAACTATTGAACTCTTTTTTCGGGTATTAGTTTGCTATTGAATGAGAAGTACTTCTTTGAGTAATTGTAGGTCTTGGAATATTTGGAATATCCGGCTTTTTTGTCATAGTAAATCTCATCACCATAAAAAGAGCAGTAGTTATATTCTCTTTTTATGTAAGTGTCGTTTGAAAAATAAGCAAATTTATTTTTATCAGGTCTTTCGAAATTGCCGTAAAACAATATTTTCCCGTTTTTCCAAAAAACAAATTTGCTTAAACCTATAACAGAATTGACCATTTCATCAATACCCTCATTTGTTTCCTCGATATCTGTTTTCCCAAAGGCAGGCAAAAACAGATATCGGAAGAACGTTTCGCTATCGGTAAGGTCTCCTTTATTTTTGATAGACAGAACGCCATTATGGCAAAAATACCAGCCGCAACCGTTCCAACCGTGAACGTTTTTTTTAGAAATAGACCCATGAGTTTTAATCCTAGCATGAAGGAGGACTATGTAATCATTTGGAATTTTTTCCCATGTGGCTACAACTTCCTTTCTTATAAGAGTTCGAATTATAAATTCCGGGGTATCGTCTGCGCATCCTCTCTTAAACCCTAGAAGGAAAAATCCGTCTGGATTATTTGTTAGGCAATTTTGAAAACGTTGATTGCCGATATCTTTCTTTAGTCCGTAAGCAATGATACACATGTTTTTGTTTTGTTATTGTTTTTTTTCTGCGTTTTTTGTGATAATGTTTTTGATGCCCTCCATTAGAAAAAGAGCTTTACTTTCTTCATCTTGCGTTGCGTAAAAGATTTTTACGAAAGTATATTGCTGATATGTAGGATATGTTATTTTAACTCCGTTTCTAAGCAAATAATTGATAGTTTCTAGTCTTATTTTTTGAAATAGATCTTGAGATAAAGGCCTATGGAAAACATTTGAGAATTCTAAGTTAAGGCTACCTATCAAGCTCGAAATATAGCATTCTAGGTTTGTTTGTCGTCGCAAAAAAGAGGATTGCTCTTTCATTTGCTCTTTCTTTTGCTCTTTCATTTGCTCTTTCTTTTGCTCTT